>DGYMI06202__coassemble_9456_pt1 | contig 2024 bp, 2 predicted proteins | sample DGYMI06202__metabat2_high_PE_015 | metagenome-assembled genome bin DGYMI06202 | reverse complement strand
TCCGCCGTACCCTCGCAAAAGCTTCGACGTGGAAGGGGCTGTGTTGGAGGCCATGATGGGAGCAGGACAATCGTGCCGGTTCGCGTCATCGGCATGAGTGCTTGGCTCAGCCGGAACGACCGCATGCGCCGTACAAGTTGGAGGCCATGGGCGATAGGGTGGAATCATGAATGTGAACGAGTCTGAAGCGATGCGGCGTCTGCCGCGTACCTGCCGCGCCGCCGACTGGGTGCTGTGGTTCGACGAGGTGGATTCGACGAATACGGTGGCTCGCCGGCTGCTGTCCGAAGCGTGGCAGCCGGTTGATGCCGCGGGCCCGGATGTTGCCGGGACCGCGACCGTCACGGCGTGTGCCGGTGCTGCGGGAGTGTTTGGCGACGGGGTTGCGGATGCCGCCGTCGAGCCGCCCATCGCCGTGGTCGTGGCCGATAGCCAGACCGCCGGCCATGGCCGACTTGGGCGGCAGTGGGTGAGCCTGCCGGGGGAGTCGTCGATGGTGTCCTTCGCCACGGTGTTGCCGCAATCGCTGGTGACCGATTCCCGCGTCAACGGCTGGCTGCAGATGATCGCCGGCCTGGCCGCGATTGACGCGTTGACCGCGGCACTGGCCGAAACCGGAGCAGACCGCTGCTGCGCGAGCCACGGCCCTAAAGACGACTGCGCATTGATGTTGAAATGGCCCAATGACGTGTTCCTGCATGGCCGCAAGCTGGGCGGCATCCTCCTGGAATCGGTGATGCCGCCCGTCGCGGACACTCCGATGGCGGGTTTGGTGATCGGCGTCGGGCTCAATCTGAATCTTCCCGCCGACCATCTGCCTACGGACCAAGCCACATCACTGCAATTGCATCGGGCGCCGCTGCCCGACCCGCTCGAGTTGCGTGACCGCATCGCAGCCGGAACCGTGACCGTGTTGCGGTCACGCATGCGGGCCTTCGCGGTCGATCCTACAGATTATGCCGTCGCCTTGCGCGACGAGACCGAAACGTTGTGTTGGACGCTTGGCCGCCGCGTCGAGGCGCGGATGACGGATGGTTCGGTGACGCGGGGAATCGCAACGGCTCTGAACCCTGATGCATCATTGACGGTGCGCGCCGATGATGGCGTTGATCATGTGGTGCGCACCGGCGACGTCGGCGTGCTCTAGACGTGACGTGTCGCGGTTTGGTACCCCGACCGGGAAGTATGGATGGCGATCGCGGACCAGTCGGGTTGGGCACTGTGGCCCGCGATCGGGATGTGCGTGGCTTACAGGCGGCTGATGCCGGCGACGGCCAACGCGGCGACGGCGGCCTTGACCAGATCGCCGATGATGAAGCCGGCGGAGGCCAGGGCCACGGCGGTGAACGGCACGCCGGTCATCACCGACTGCATCGTGATGCCGAACGCGTAGACCACCACAACGCAGCCGGCCAGGCAGGCGGCGAAGTAGCGCAGCGCGGTCAGCCGGCCCTTGGCAGCGCCCTTGAGCAGTGCGGTCACCACCACGCCGGGCAGGAATCCGATCAGGAAGCCGCCGGACGGGCTGACCAGGGAGGCGGTGGCCATGCCGCCGGCGAACACCGGCAGACCGGCCGCGCCGGCGCCCAGGTACAGACACACGGATGCGGCGGCTTGGGCCGGGGTGAGCATCAGACCGGCCAGCATGACCACGAAGGTCTGCAGCGTGATCGGCACCGGGGTGCCCGGAATCGGCACGGCGCCGGCGGCGGCCGATGCCCACATCAGTACGGAGAACAGCACCGGCAGGGCCACGGGCTTGGCGTGGGCGGCCGTGGTGCGGGCGATTGCGGCGATGCGGTTGGACATGGGAACCTCCATTCCATAATGGGTCGTGCCCTCCGCGGCGCATGCGGCCGATGGCCATCGGACCGGTGGGGAAGGGCTGTGATGCCGCCATTGTAGGGACGGGTGTCCGGTGCGGGGCGCTGTGGGAGCCCACAAAAAAGCGGGTGCGGCGTTGTACCGGTGGATACGCGCCCGTAGGTTACGGCGGCGTTTGTGGAACCGTACAAAAGCGGGCG
>DGYMI06202__coassemble_2325_pt1 | contig 7209 bp, 7 predicted proteins | sample DGYMI06202__metabat2_high_PE_015 | metagenome-assembled genome bin DGYMI06202 | reverse complement strand
GATCGTGGACTCCGGCAACTTCGACTGGATGGCCCACGCGGACAAGTTCCCCGGTATGACCACGCCGGACGACTCCTACCACGGCGTGACCTATGCGAAGGACTTCGGCAAGGGCGCGTTCATCACCAAGGCCACCGCGCAGCTGATGCGCGACTTCGGCTCCACTCCGGCGCCGATGAACTCCTGGATCATGGGCATGCATCTGGAATCGCTGGCCGTGCGCATGCAGCGCCACTGCGAGAACGCGCAGAAGGTGGCCGAGTTCCTCAATGACGATCCGCGCGTCAGCTGGGTGCAGTTCCCCGGCCTGCCCGGCGACAAGTACTACGAGACCGCCCAAAAGTACATGCCGAACGGCACCTGCGGCGTGATCTCCTTCGGCGTGCCCGGCGGCCGCGACAAGGTCTCCGCGCTGCTCGACCACTTCAAGATGATCTCGATCGCCACGCATGTGGCCGATGCCCGCAGCTGCGCGCTGTATCCGGCCGGCACCACGCACCGCCAGCTCACCGAGGAGCAGCTGGAGGAGGCCGGGGTCGGCATCGACCTGGTGCGTCTGAGCTGCGGCATCGAGAACGCCGACGACATCATCGCCGATCTCAAGCAGGCGATGGACGCGGTGCTGTAATCGCATTCCGCGCAACCATACATACCGCGGCGTCAAGGCCCGCGACGAGGAACGCCCGTCGCGGGCCTTATCGTATCCGATTCACGGGCGATGCGGAGCCCGCCCCTGTTGCGTCCCGTCTGTCCTGTGTCGACCCTGTTATCGCGGAGGTATGGCGACATGCCTGGCCGACGTCGCCGTGCACGCGTCGCCGTCGGCATAGGATGGATGACAGGAACCTGTGATGGAGGACCGGCACCAACCGGAGTACGACCGGAGCCAGCCGGAGTACGACCGGAGCCAGCCGGAGTACAACCGTCACCGAGTGGCAACGGCACACTCCTGGAGGCGCGATGGACAACGACGACTACACGGCCAAGATGACCGAGCTCATCGAACTGATGCGCGTCATCGGCAACGATACGCAACAGTGCGAGGTCAAGGAATGCAAGCGCAAGATCAGCTCCACCATCACCGAAACGCTGTCCGCGTTCTCCAACGGCAACGGCGGGTACATCATCCTGGGACTGAGTGAGAAAGCCGGGTTCACGCCGGTCGAGGACTTCGACGCACGCGCGATGCAGGAGGCGCTGAGCCAGGCCTGCGAGAAACTCACGCCGGTGGTCCGTCCGGTGATCGTGACCTGCCCGTTCGAGGGAGCGAATCTGGTGTTCGCCGTCATCGACGAGATGCTGCCGCGCGAGAAGCCCTGCTTCATCTCCTTGATCGGCCCGCACGGCGGCTCCTACATCCGCACCGGCGACGGCGACCGCAAGATGACCGCCTACGAGGTCGACCGTCTGCTTGAGGAGCAACGCCAGCCCGAGCACGACATCGCCGTCGTGCCGGAGGCCACGCTCGACGATCTGAATCCCAAACTCGTCCACGCGCTGCTCGAACGCGAGCGCGAACGCCACCCTCATGTCTTCGCGGAACGCTCCGACACGGATATGATGCTGGATCTGCGCATCCTGAGGCGCGTGCCAGCCGACCACCCCGCGGACGACACCGTGAACGACACCGTGGAACATGCCGTGAAACATGCGGCGGATCATGCCCCGGCGGAAACCGCGGATACGGAAGACAGTGCGGACACCGGTACGGCCATCGGCGCGGCCATCGGTGCGAACACCGGCACGGACGAGACGACACGAATCGTATCCGCACCGCACCCCACGCTCGCGGGGCTGCTCGCCGTCGGCCGGTATCCGCAGAAGTTCTTCCCCCGGCTCAACGTCACCATCGCCGTCTACCCTGGCACCTCACGCGCCGACGTGTTCACCGGCAGCGCACAGCTCGTCGCCTCCGAAACCATCACCGGCCCGATCCCGGTCATGATCGACGACGCGGTCACCTCGCTGATGGCGTGGACGTCCGGCACCAGCGACGCCGATTCCGGCGCACAGCCGTCGCAGCCTCCAATGTACCCGCAGCTGGTGCTGCGCGAGGCCATCGCCAACGCGTTGACCCACCGCGACTACTCCCCGGACGCGCTCGGCACACCCGTGCATGTGGACGTGTTCACCGACCGGATCGAGGTGTCGAACCCGGGAGGCCTGTTCGGCGCGGTCTCCAAACAACGGCTCACCCATGAGGCCTCCACGTCCACGCGCAACGCGTTCCTGTTCTCGCTACTGCAGTCCACCCCCTATCCGGACGGCGGCACCGTGCTGCGGGACAACGGCACCGGATACCTGCAGATCGGCGCCGCGCTGCGCAGCGAGGCGCGCGAACCGGTGCGCATCGACAATTCGCTCGATCGGTTCCGCGTCACCATTCCCGGCCCTGTGACAGCCAGGCAGCCAGACGTCAACGCCCGTCGCGGGACAGGGCCAGCGCACGGATACGCCGCTGGAACGTGAACACACGGTTGATCACATTGATGATCGGCCCGACCAGCAGGGCGGAGATCACTGTGCCGACGCCCACACCGCGCAGTTCATGGAAGCAGATCAGGGACATGACCCCGGCGATGACGATCAACGTGATATCGAACACCGCTTTGACGGTGCCCACGCGGATGTTCGTCACCTGCGCGATGGCACGCACCACGCCCTCGCCCGGCACCACCACCACATTCGGCACGCTGGAGATGGCCGACGTGCCCAACGCCCCTTTGGTGATCAGGGCCACCCCGAACGAGTTGATGACCACGCCCAACGCGAAGAACACGAACCGCTGCGGCAGATGATTCACACCAATCCCCTTCCGTTCCCTGCCATGCTCCGTCCCGAGCATCCGTCCTGCATGCCCGAAGGCAACCGGGTACCGATTCGGCGCCCATCCAGCCATTCATCAAAAGCAGACGTCTTGACAAAGCCGGACGCACGAACCGTACAGACCGATGCGACCGTCGCTGGTTCGCGGAATTGCGGCGAGCGCGGAACGGGGGACGTGAGGATAGAATGGGCGCGAACATGGAGGGATCGTCATGCCGTTGCTGATTCTGGGAGTCCTCACCGGGGTGATCACTCCGGCACAGACCGCCATCAATGCGCGCCTGCGCAAGGCGATAGGCACGCCGTTCAGGGCGTCGTTGGTCTCGTTCACAGTGGGGCTGACCGCCACCACCATTGCGGCGCTGGTGCTCGGGCCGTATCCGCTGGTGCCGGAGTCGGCGCTGCGAGGACTATGGTGGATGTGGTTCGCCGGACTGTTCGGCGTGATCTTCATGACCGGGAACATCCTGCTGCTGCCCAAGCTCGGTAGTCTGCAGACCGTGCTGATGCCGGTGCTCGGGCAGATTCTCATGGGTTTGCTCATCGACCAGTTCGGCTGGTTCGGCAGCGCGCGGCACCCGATGACCGCGATGCGGGCCGGTGGATTGATACTGGCCGTGATCGGAGTGTTGGCGGCGATTGTGGCGGCCAACACCACCGTCATTCGCGCAACGTCCGGAGCATCGCCAGACCATACCGCCGCAGGCGCGACGATCTGGCTGTGGCGCGGACTGGGCGTGGCGTGCGGCATGTCATCGGCCGTGCAGACCGCGTTGCTCGGCAGACTGGGCACGGCGTTGGGCTCGCCGATCAAGGCGTCCGTGGTCTCATTCGCAGTAGGCTTCCTGGCCCTGCTGCTGGTGGTGCTCCTCCATGACCGGGGATTCGGGCTGAAGAGCGCGGCGCACGGTGGCAATCCCCGGTGGATGTGGTGTGGAGGACTGCTCGGTGCCACCGTGGTGCTCTCCACCTCTTGGCTTTCGCCGCAGCTGGGCACCGGACTGACCGTGCTGCTGGTGCTCATCGGACAGGTGACCGGCGGGCTGCTGGTCGACCGTTTCGGCTGGTTCGGCGCCGCCCGTCGGCGCATCACCGCGCTTCAGATCGTCGGCGTGGCCGTCGCCATCGCCGGCATCGCCTTGATTCGTCTGAGCTGACTTCTCATTCAGTTGGAAACATGTGTCGGATTTCGCCTCCCACAATTGAGCAATGAAACGTTTTTCAAGGGAAAACATCGTTCTGCCTCGACTTGGTTTCCAATCGAAAGGGAAAATCCTCTACTGAATGATCGCGAGTATCGTCAAGCCCATCACTCCCTACGTAGTTTGCCCATTCCCGCCTTGCGTCATGCGCGGTTCCGTACAATGGGGGCAGGCCGACATCGAGGAGGATGCGATGGGAACCATACTGATCGTTCACGGCAGCAAGTATGGCGCCAGCAAACGATACGCCGACGAATGCGCACGCCGTTTGCGCACTTCGGCGATCCGATTCAAGGATTGCGCCGATACCGCACTGCGCCGCGCCGACGTTGTGATTTACTTCGGCCCGGTATTCGCCGGCGGTATGCCAGGACTCAGGCGCACGACGAAACGGGTTGCCGCCCTGTCGAGGCCTCCCCGCGTCATCATTGTCACCGTTGGGCTGGGAGATCCCTCCCTACCGGGCAACACCGAGCATCTGCGCGGCATCGTACGCCAACAGGTGCCCCCGTCCATTGCCGACGTAGCCGAATGCTTCCACCTGCGCGGCGGCATCGACTACACACGACTAAGTCTGATGCATCGCATCATGATGTGGATGATGTACCAGCACGAGAAGCGCATACCCCGTGACCAGTGGACCACGGACACCCGCATGTTCAACGAAACCTATGGCGGTACGGTGGACATGGTCGACTTCCAAACACTCACGCCGATTATGGCCTCGCTCGGTGTCGCCGACTGAAAACATAGAAGTTTCGTCGCGGAAGAACGGCTCGGGAATCCGGGCGTCGATGATGCCGGCACGGATATGGACGGCACTGCCGCTTATACTGTTCACTGTGCCACGATGCGCATCCGCACAATGACGATGACCGCGACCGGGTACAGCGATGAAGCCTCATCGAAGGAGCGGCAATGAGCCAGATCAACGTGTTTCATGAGTTCATCCGGTATGCGGAACAGGAACATCTGCCGATTGAGGGAGTGGCGATTGCGGACGGCGACCGCGTCATCGAGGAGCACCGGTTCACGCCGAGTCTGGCACGCAACATCTATTCGCATACCAAGAGCTATGCCGTCACCGGCATCGGCGTGGCCGTGGAGGAAGGGCTGCTGTCCCTGGACGACCGACTGGTCGACGCCTTCCCCGAGTATGTGCCGGACGATGCGCAGCCGGAGCTCGGGCGAATCACGCTGCGTCATCTGCTGACGATGTCCAGCGGATTCAACCATCCGTACCTGATGAACGAGGATCGCCGGGCAGGCACCGGCGCACCGGATTACATGGCGTATATGCTCACCCGCCGCGTGGAGAGGGAACCCGGCTCGGAATTCTGCTATTCCTCCGCCGATTCGGATCTGGCCGGACGCATGTTGGAGCAGGCCACCGGCGAACGGCTGGGCGAGTACCTGTTCCGCACGGTGTTCTCCAAGCTGGATCAGGGCTTCCCCATGTGGGAGGCCGATCCGCAAGGACACCACATCGCCGGCGGCGGCATCCACATGACGCTGACGGATATGCTCAAGCTCGGTCAGGTGTATCTCAACGGCGGCGTATGGCATGGCCGGCGCATCATCGGCGAGGAATGGGTGCGAATGGCGTCGTCCAAGCAGATCGACATTCCGGTCACCAATATCTGGACCTGCGGGTATGGATTCCAGTTCTGGATGTCCCCGTATCCGGGCGCTTACCGCGCCGACGGGGCGTACGGGCAGATTACGACCGTTCTGCCGGATCAGGGATTGGTCGTGGCCGTGCAATGCCCGGAAACCGGCGATTTCGACAATGTGGTGCGTCCGGCGCTGCATGAGCATCTGCTGTTGCCGTTGTGCGTCTGACTCCGTTTACGAAGCGCACGGCAAACCGTAACCAGCATGATGTGCCGCATACTCGCGGTAATGTCATCAACGACGTTTGAATCCGTCGACGCCGCCCAAAGCTCATTCCATATCGGTTTTCGGAAAGGACCACCATGCAACGACCGATCATGACCTCCGTTTCGTTCCTACGCCGACCGGCCGAGCCGGCGAGCGCCGAGGACCTGCCGATCGCGGACGATCTGCGCGACACGTTGGAGGCGAACCGCTCGCGTTGCGTCGGCATGGCAGCGAATATGATCGGCGAGGCCAAGGCGATCATCGTGTTCGTGGATGAGGAGCTGGGCGGTCGCATCACCACGATGTTCAACCCGCGCATCACCGCCGCGGACGGCGCGTTCGACACCACCGAGGGGTGCCTGTCGCTCAAAGGCGAACGCCGCACGCTGCGGTACCGGCGCATCGAGGTGACATATCAGGATCGCCGCATGCGCGAGCGTCATGCCACGTTCACCGGCTGGACCGCGCAGATCATCCAGCACGAGGTGGACCACTGCAACGGCATCATCATCTGAGTCGACGGCCGCCATCTCCCTATAGCTGAAGTTAGGACCAACGTTTCCCGCCCGTAGCAGATGGCCTGACGACGTTCGTCCGGCCCACAATCCGTTTTAGGGAATAATGGTGAACGTATGTGACCAATCGAATTCTTAGAGGATGGGGTCACTGTGATTGAGATCATCGCTTGTCCCAAGACCGTGTCATCTTGAGCAAACTTGTGCTAACGAGCTTCTGTAGATACACTATATAATGCTTTCTCTTAGCAATAAGGAAGGCTCCAAGCCGCCGGGGGTATTCCCCCGGCACTTCTTTTTCTTTGGGGGTCGACAGTGAACGAGTTGAGTATCATGGTCGACGAATCCGGCGAATGGGGCAAACTGTCCGAATACTATCTCATCACCTTGGTATTCCATGACCAGTCCGAGCCAATCAGCCCCCACGTCGAACGCTATGAACAACATCTCGCGGACGCTTCGTTACCCAATATTCCTTTCCACGCCGGACCATTGCTCAACGGACATGACGACTATGAAGCCCTATCCATGGCCGACCGCAAACGCCTCTTCGTCGCATTCTTCACATTGGCAAGGAACCTACCGTTCACATATGTGACGTTCGAACATCGCAAAAGTAAATTCGGCGGAGACAAGAATCGTTTCGAAGCTCAGCTAAAACGCGATCTGGCCAACTACCTGCTCACGCACCTTGACCGGTTTCAGTCATATGACACTATCAAAATCTATTAGGCCTTTCGCTGTTTGGTGTGGGTGAGTGGGTCGGGGGGTGGTGGTGCTGGTCG
>DGYMI06202__coassemble_2265_pt1 | contig 7460 bp, 3 predicted proteins | sample DGYMI06202__metabat2_high_PE_015 | metagenome-assembled genome bin DGYMI06202 | reverse complement strand
TGACGCGGCACCTCCGATCGTCCAACCGGTCATCACCCCGCGGTTCATCCCCAGCTGCACCGACGCGGCTCTGGAGGGGCTGGGCGAGCTGGCGGCCCGCTACCATTGTTTCACCCAATCGCACTGCTCGGAAAGCGATTGGGAGCACCATACCGTGTTCGAACGCTACGGACGGTCGGACACCGAGGCGCTTGACATGTTCGGCCTGTTGACGGACCGCACGGTCATGCACCACTGCGTGTACCTGTCCGAATCCGATGCGGATCTGTTCGCTCGGCGCGGTGCGGCCGTGGCGCACTGCCCGCTGTCCAACGCGTACTTCGCCAACGCGGTGGCGCCGGTGCGGCGGTATCGTCGCCAGGGCGTGACGGTCGGCCTGGGCACCGATATCTCCGGCGGCTACGATCCGAGCGTGCATGCGGTGGTCCGCCTGGCGGCGATCGTCTCCCGCAATCTGGAATCCGGAGTAGACGCCTCGCGTGAGGCGGCGGAACGTGGGGGAGTGGCGGATGCTCTGGTCACCCTTGACCGGGCGTTCTACCTGGCCACCGTTGGCGGTGCGGAGGCGTTGGGTGTACGTGCCGGATGCCTGGAGGCCGGCTACGCGTGGGATGCGCAGTTGATTGACGTGCACGCGCCGGGCAACGATCTGCCGATTTTCGAGAACGACGAGGATCCGGCGATCACATTCCAGAAGATCATGAACCTCTCGACACCGGCGAACATCCGCGCCGTGTGGGTGCAGGGCCGCCTTGCCCACGGCACCCTGGCGTAAGGTCTTAAACGGTCACCTACTCCCCAACCTCAACACGCCCGGCCTCTGCGGACTCTGATGCAACGTGACCGTGATCTAAGTCTCCAAAATGGCGGAATTTCAGCCTTTTGCAACTTAGCTCACGGTCACGAAAGTGTCAGAGTCCGCAGAGGCCGGGCGTGTTTGTGGAGTCCGTGGCCTCTGGTGCGGAGTCCGGATTTTCCGGTGGGGAGTCCGGGCTTTTGGCGCGGGATTACTCCTCGGCGGGGGCCAGGGCCTTGACTGCGGCGTCGAGGTCGTTGGTGGCGGCGCGCAGATCGTTCGCGTACGTCTTGATCTCTTCGGTCACGGCCTCGATGTCCTTGACCGAACCGTCAGCCGGGCAGACCGGCATCTCGCCCACGGCGTCAACCTCTTCCTGGGCGGTTTCCAGGGCCTCGATTGCGGCCTCATCGGCCCCATCCAGGTCCAGTGCGTCGGCCGACTCCTGCACGGTGGTCAGCGAGTTCTGATGCATCTCGATCGCGGCGGCGTTGCGCTCACACAGCGAGAGGGCTTCCTCGGTGTTGCCGCCGCCCTGGTTCATTGTCAGGAACGCCACGATTGCGGCGATGACGACCACAACGACCACAATGGCGCCGATGATCAGCGGGGTCTTGGACTTTGCGCCATTCGATTGTGTCGATTCGGCGGCAGTCTTCTTCTCTGCTTCGGTCATGGGATGTTCTCCTATGGTATGCAATCGGTATGCATTGGTTATGCATTGGTCGTTTGCCGAAGCGAGTATACGCTGACCGTTGACGTTGCAGGGCTTACATGATTATGTGCGTGTCGCGGGCACGGGCGGGTAGTATGCAATCTTGTGCATAAGGATATGCGGGATATGCGTTGCTGGCTGTGCAGCGCCGATTATGCGTCAGACAGTATCAGACAGTATGGGGTGCAGCTGACGTAATATCACCGGCGGCTTGATTGACATGAAGATGCACCTGATCAGCGCAGGTGCTTGATCAGGTGCATTCTTGTTCGAACTTGTGTCGATATAGTCGCGGTGATTTACGCGTAGATGTTGCGCGGGCGCATGTCTTCGGGCAGGCCGTTGAGCAGCGTGCTGACCGAACCGGATTCGAACACGGAGCGGATGCCGGCGGCCAACAGCGGCGCCACGGACAGCACGGTCATGTTCGTCAGGCGCTTCTCCTCGGGCACCGGCACGGTGTCCATGAGTACGATCTCGCGCGCGCCGCACTGGCGCAGGCGTTCCACGGCCGGACCGGAGAGCAGGCCGTGCGTGGCCACCAGGGTCACGGAGGCGGCGCCGGCGTTGTTCAGGGTGCGCACGGCCTCGCAGATGGTGCCGGCGGTGTCGATCATGTCGTCCACCACCACGCAGTCGCGGCCTGCCACATCGCCGATGATGCCGTGCGCCTCCGCGCAATTCGGGCGCGTGGTGTCACGGGTCTTGTGGATGAAGGCCAGCGGCAGTCCGCCGAGCTTGGCGGCCCACTGTTCGGAGACCTTGATACGGCCCGCGTCGGGGGAAACGATGGTGGTGTTCTCCAGCGGCAGATGGCCTCGCACGTAGTCGAGCAGCACCGGCATGGCGGTCAGGTGGTCCACAGGGCCGTTGAAGAAGCCCTGCTCCTGCGCGGCGTGCAGGTCCACGGTCATGATGCGGTCGGCACCGGCGGTGCGGAACAGGTCGAAGATCAGGCGGGCGGTGATCGGCTCGCGGCCCTGATGCTTCTTGTCCTGGCGGGAATAGCCCATGAACGGGCAGACGGCGGTGATGGAACGGGCGGAGGCGCGCTTGAGCGCGTCGATCATGATGAGCTGCTCCATCACCCACGTGTTGATCGGTTCGGTGTGCGACTGCATCACGAACACGTCGGCGCCGCGCACCGGCTCGGTGAAGCGGATGTACATCTCGCCGTTCGCAAAGTCGTAGGCGGTGGTTTCGAGCACGGTGGTGCCCAGGTATTTGGCGGTTTCCTCGGCTTGTTCGGGGTAGGCGCGTCCCGTCACCAGCGCCAGTCGCTTATCCGGTGTGCCTTCGAGAATCGCCGACATGTTCCGCCTTTCTCCGTAGCCTCTATGTGGCCTGTGCGGTTGCGCGACCCAGTCTGACATATATGTTCTGGCGTCGCCGCGTTACAACCGTATCCAATATACAGGCAACCCGTCACCCAGGAGCGGATGGCGGGTTGCCTGTTACGTCATGGATTGTGTGAGTCAGACTCGGCTGCATGGTGGGTGCCTGCAGCCGGTCATCCGAATCAGTACGTGTCCATGGTGACGTTCACCTGGTCACCGTCGATCGTGAACGATCCGTAGACGTAGATGTAATCGGTGTAGTCGTCCGGTTCCCAGCTGTCGTCGTACTGACGATACTCGTAGGTCGCGGTGGCTTCGCCGCCGCTGGTCATGAACTCGCCGGAGCCAAGGTCGATGTAGTCAACCTCGGGCGATTCGGTGATGCTCCACGTCACGTTACGGTAGCGATCCTCCGAGAACGTGTACATGCTGAACGGGCAGCCTTCCGGTTCGAATTCGGTGGAGGCCGCGCAGGCCTGCAGCTGTGCATCGAGCTCATCCTGGATTGCCTGAACGAGCGCGTCGGTTGCCTCGACGCTCGTGTAGGCATAGGTAGAGCCGTTCGTGCTTACGGTGGCCGGTCCGTCGCCGGATTCGGTGATGAACTCGGTTTCCGTGACCGCGATGCGGTAGGTGCCCGGATAGACCTTGAACACCAGATCCGAGCCGAAGGATCCGCTGACGGCGTTCTCCTCACCGACCTCAATGCCGTTGATGGTCAATCCCGGTGTAGCGGCATCGGTGGAGACCGTGATCTCCTTCAGCAGCGGTGTGGTGACGGTCCAGCTGCGGAAGATCAGGAACTGCGAGCCGGACGGTGCCATGGTGAAGGTGTCGTTCACCGGTTCGCCGCCGATGGTGTAGGTCACGTTCACGAGCTTGGAGCCGTCCGCGCTGTCGGTGATGCCGGTGACTCGGGCGTTGGTGATGGTTGCGTTCTCGGTCTGCGCGGCCTTGTTCGTCAACAGCAGACGCTGGTCCTGGTCGAGCTGCGGGTCGGCGATGTTGTTCGCCTCCTCATAGTCACCGCTGGACAGTGCCGCCACGTAGCGGTCGGCGACCGACTGGGGGCTGAACACCGTGGCATTCAGCACCGCATAGGCGATGCCAAGCACGGCGATCACGCCTACCACAACCGCGCCGATGATGATGCCGGTCTTCTGCTTGGCAGTCAGCGGCTTACCCTTCGGCGCAGCCGGAGCGGCCGGCGGTATGACGGGCGGCATCTGCGCAGTGGCGGACGTGGTGGGCGGCACCTGATCGGTGGGCGCCGGCATGGCGGCAGCTGTCGGAATCTGCTGTGTCGGCGTTGTCTGCTGCGCAGGTGTTACCGGAATCGGTTGCGTCGCGTTGGCGGCATTGGGGGTATCCGGCCCCGTCGGGGCGGACATCGGAACAGCAGTCGGGGGCTGCCATGTCTGCGTTGTGGCTGCCGGCGTGGTTCCGACGGAATCGACAGAAGCCTGTTCCGAGGCGGTATCGAATCCGGACGGCTGCTGCGCTGGCTGCTGCGCCGGCTGCTGCGCGGCGTTGGCCTTCTTCGGCGAGCAGGCCGCCACATAATCCGCCACGTTCTGAGGCGTCTGCTGCACGGTGCCACCTACGAACACCTTCCACAGGCCCGGCATGGAAGTCACCAGAGTCGGACCGAAGGTCAGTGCAACCACCTCAACCAGGAAGGCCCAGATGGCCGCCACCAGGAAGAACCACATGGCCGGGCCGAACGCCGCCGAGAACGAGCCCTGGGTCGAAACCGAAGCCGTGACGTTCATGGATGCGACGGCGAAATCAATCACCAGCCAAGCGACCAATGCCGCGACCGGCGACTTCCAGGAATGCTTCCACTCGGCGTAGGCGCGGTCATACATGTTGCGGGCGGCGGCACGCAGCGCGATGTACAGTGTGGCGACGATGAACACGACGACGAGTGCCACGAACACCCAGCGCGCATTCCCCATGCCGGAGGCGAATACCGAAATACCGGTAGACTGCTGGCCGGTGATCGTTACATCCAACGATCCGAGAGCGCCGATGACGAAGGTGGCGATCGGCAGGAACGGGAACAGGAAGAAGACCAGCGCCAACGCGGACGGATCCTTGCCGGAGATGGCCATGGCAATCAGTGCAATGACGCCGATGACGGTGAACACCACAGCGTACACCATGACGGACTCCGCAATGGTGCGCACGAAGCCACGCGTGCGGTGCATCCAACGCCAGGCGGCGATGAACACGTTGCTGGAATCAGGGGCGAACTGGGCCAACGCGTAGCCGGCCAGTGCGCCGAGTCCCGCGATGAGGAACGTCATCAGGAAGGTTCGGAAGGTCGCACCCACCAACGAGGCGGAAGCGCCGTATCCTCCGCTGGCCACACTGAGGCTGAGCGGGAAGACCGCACCCAGCACCAGATACAGGATGGAGGTCACCAGGCCGACGGCCGCGGCGCTGATTGCGCCGGTCCACGCGAACCGGATGCCGGATTTCCGGGCGAACCAGTAGGCGCCGAACGCCGCGCCGACCATCAGGGCGACGCCGGACAGCCCAACGGGCATGGACAGGGAGACGTTCGCCAGTGAATCCAGCGAGATTCCCGCGGCGGACGCGCTCAGGGAGAACGCGCCGGAGACTCCCATAATCAGCGACATGACCAGCAGCTGGAAGAAATTCAGGCCGGAAACCATCGAACCGAGGTCGCCCATGCCGCTATACGACATGACAGAGGAGAACTGGCCCATGCCGGAGAACGCCTGACTGGAGCCGGCCAGGCAGACAATGGCGCTGATCAGCGCGATGACAACGGCCGACCCCAGGCCGATACCGAGGGAAACGCCGGCGGTCTGCAGCACCGCGGGAGCGGTGAGCTCCTTGACCGTGGCATTGGAGGTAATGGCCTGCGTGTTGATAATCGGTGCCTGGGTCGGCTGAACGGGTGGCACCTGCTGAACAGGTGGCACCGGTCCGGCGGCGGACTGGTCCTGGAAATCGGGGGTCTGCGGTGCCTCCGGCTGTTCGGGCGCGGGCTGATAATTCGTCGGTGCCGGCTCCGCTTGTGCCGGCTCCGACGGCATCGGCTCTGCTGGCATGGGTATGGTCATGGTCGGCTGCTCCGGGACAGGGATTGCCGTTGTCGGGGCGTCGTCGAGGGCTGGGACCTCTGCGGGTTCGTCAAGGGGAGTCTGCGGAGTAGCCGTGGCGCTGTCCCCTGCATTGTCCTCGACTGCGGGCTCGACATTCGACGCCGGTGCGGGGGATTCGCCGGCCTCGACGAATCCGTCAACGGGTGCCGGCACCGCGACGCCGGCCTCGGCCGCCGTCGGTTGCGTTGCTGCCGGCTCGGCTGCCATCGGTTCAGTTACCATCGGCTCGGTCGCCGTCGGTTCCTCGGAAACCGGCTGGGAGGAGCCGGAGAACTGAGGCATGGGCATCGTTGCTTCCACCACAGGCTCTTCCATATTGGTAGGCGCGGCGGTTGGGGTGGGGAGCGTGGGCATCGGCTGGCCACATTGCGCGCAGAACCTTGCCCCCTCCCTCATTTGCGCTCCACAGTGAGGACAGAACATGATGACTCCCTTCGGGAATGGGTTGTTCTCTTCTTGTATCCCATGCTAGCCACACTTTTCAGGAGACGGTACATATCTACCGACATGAGAGAAGCGGTCTTATACTGGCACCGTCAGCCGGTGGACAATCGGATGAAAGGGGATGCAATGATGCCATGTCAATCCTGCGGCGCTCCCATGGGGGAGCAGGATAAATTCTGCATGCGGTGCGGCGCTGCCAGACAGGAGCCTGCTCGGCCGGCGGCTACGAATCCGTCTACGGTCTGTCCGGCGTGCGGTGCCGCGATTGATGATTCGATGCGCTTCTGCATGCATTGCGGCGCGAAGCTGTCTCCGCTTCCCGCTGCGGTTGCTTCGGCGGTCCCTGTCGAACCTGAACCGCAGCGGAAACGCGGAATGACTAAGGGTGCCGTGGCGGCGATCGTGGCTGTGCTGGTGGTGGTTATTGCGATTGCCGCATTCGGCGTCTGGTGGTTCGTGCTGCGCGACGATGCCTCGGCGCGGGCCGGTGCTGCCGGAACATCGCTATCCGGTGAATCATCTGAATCGTCGGACTCGAATGATGCGGGGGATGCGACCGATTCCGGTGACGACGATGCACGGGGGCACGCTTCGGCGGAGGACGAATCGCGGACAGCTGTCTGCACAGTGCCGGATGCGTCGCTGTCGGATGTGAGACTCAGCGGGACCTCGCTGATCGCAAGCGTGGACTTCGAATCGGAATCTTGTGAAGACTCCTCGTATTCCGCCGCTGGGGTGCAGGTCACGATACAGGATGACGGCAACGTTGTGGCTGCAGCCGTCTACGACTTTGGAGACGCTCCACTGGAATTCGATGATGGAACGGCACAGGCCGATCTGGCGTTCACCACGGTGCAGTATTGGCGTCCGTATGATCAGATTGATGTTTCAGACGCGAGCGTTGAACTCACCGAGGACGCAACGGCATCAGGTGCTTCCGCGGCTGCCGTCGAAGGAGCGTTGGGCGGGGCGAGCATTGCGGACACGGATATCGAACGGTATGCGCAGCTGGCCATGAGCTGGCAGCTGGA
>DGYMI06202__coassemble_2211_pt1 | contig 7621 bp, 6 predicted proteins | sample DGYMI06202__metabat2_high_PE_015 | metagenome-assembled genome bin DGYMI06202 | reverse complement strand
CCGGCCTGATCGACCCCCATTCACACTTCAGTGGCGCCACGCAGTACTTCACCGCCGCCGATCTGAGCGGAGCGCGGGACTTCGACGATGTGGCCCGGCTGCTCACCGACTTCGCGCGGCGGCGCGGCTGGCTCAAAACCGCCGACACGGCGGCGGCACCGGCGCAACCTGACGACGGCGTGATCCTGATCGGCGTGGGATTGGACGATGCCACGCAGGTCGAACACCGGATGCCGGACCGCACGGTGCTCGACCGGGTGAGCGCCACGCTGCCGGTGGTCGTCAACCACGTCTCCGGTCATAATCTGGCCTGCAACACCCGCATGCTGCAGCTCGCCGGCATCGATGCCGACACCCCCGACCCGACCGGAGGCCGTTACCTGCGGGATGCGGACGGCAGGCCGGACGGCCGTTGCGTGGAGCCGCCGGCCATGTCGCCGGTGTTCACCTATATCCAGTCGCATCAGCGGTTGGATATGCATGCGCTGGTCGGCGACATGCAGGATCTCTACGCTTCGCATGGCATCACCACCGTGCAGGATGGCGCCACCACCGCGCATGACGCCGCCGTGTTCGCCGACATCGCCGATCATGGCGGATTCCGCGTGGATCTGGTCTCCTACCCGATGTTCGGCGAGGATGTGGATGGCGTGTTCCATGAATTCACACGGTACGATTCCACCGCCTACCACGGCGGGTTCCGCTTCGGCGGCCGCAAGCTGTTCATGGATGGTTCCCCGCAGGCACGCACCGCGTGGCTGACCGAACCGTATACGCCCGGCCCGGAGGGCGCTGGGTACCGGGGACATGCGACCGTGGACCTGGACGCCGCATACCGGTTCGCGCTGGCGGCGTTTGACGAGGGACATCAGCTGTTGTGTCATTGCAACGGCGACGCCGCGTCGGACGCGTACATGGACCTGGTGGAGCGGGCGATGCGGGAGTCGACGAACCCGCACAAGCAAGAGCTGAAGCCGGTGATGATCCACTGCCAGTTCGCGCGACGCGACCAGTATGAACGGATGCATGCGTTGGGGGTGATTCCGTCGATTTTCGTGGCGCACACCTGGTATTGGGGCGATGCGCACATCGCCAATATGGGCATGGCACGCGCCTCGGAGATCAGCCGGGTGCACGATGCGCTCGACTTGGGGCTGCCGTTCACATTCCACACCGATTCGCCGGTGATTGAGCCGAACCTGTTCGAATCGGTATGGTGCGCGGCCACGCGCGTGACGAAGGCCGGCGTTCAGCTGGATCCGGCCCAGCGCGTGGGCATCTATGACGGATTGAAGGCCGTGACCGTGAACGCGGCCGCCCAATATGGCGAGCTCGACCGCAAGGGCACGTTGGAGGTCGGCAAACTGGCCGATCTGGCGATTGTGGAACGCAATCCGCTGGATTGCGACATCTCCCCGGATTCCGCGGACTCCCCCACCGCCCTACGCAACCTGCAGGTTCTGTCCACCATCAAAGCCGGACACCCGATCTGGCAGCATAGCTAAAGGAATGCGTATCAACCACCCATACGATAGTCGGCCGCATACGCGAAAGATTCCCCACCTTCGGGTTCCGCCCAATCGCAGGGTTGGAACGCGGCGGAGGGGAACCTTCGCACAGTTGTTCGGGAATGTGCCGTCACGGCAAGCAACGCCCCGATCGCGCATTACCTACCGGCTTCACGCATCACTTACCGGCTTCGCCGGCGGTGAGCATGGCCTTGGTGACCTGATCGTAGAGATCCTGATAGCCGCCGGGGGTCGAGGCCGGCAGCACCACGGTCTTGGCGTTGTTCGATTCGGACAGCGAGCGCATGACGTCCAGATACTGGTTGAACAGCACGACGTTGTTCACGTTGTTGATGTCCATGCCCACGGCCTGCAGGCTCTTGATCTGGTCGACGATGCCGTTGGCGATCTCGCGGCGGTAGTTCGCCTGGCCCTCACCCTGCAGGCGGGTCTTCTCGGCCTCGGCGGCGGCCTGCGTCTCGATCTGGATGCGCTGGGCCTCGGCGCGCTGGCGGGTGGCCTCCTTCTCGCGCTGGGCGGCGTTGATGGAGTCCATCGCGCTCTTGACCTGCGGGCTCGGGTCGATCGCGGTGATCAGCGTCTTGACCACGGTGAAACCGAAGCGCGCCATCTCGGCGCCAACGGTCTTCTGCACATCGGAGGCCACATCGTCCTTGCGGGCGAACGCGTCGTCCAGGCTCAGGGCCGGGATCGCGGAACGCAGGGCGTCCTCCATATAGGAGCGCAGCTGACCAGCCGGGTCGCGCAGCTCATAGTAGGCGGTGGCCACATCCTGCGGGTTCACGCGGAACTGCGTGGAGGCCACCACCGTCACGAACACGTTGTCGAGCGTCTTGGTCTCCAGCTGCACGTTGATCTGCGAGACGCGCATGTTCGTCTTCATCGCGATGCGGTCCACGAACGGGATCTTCACGTGGATGCCCGCGAACTGCACCTTGTTGAACTTGCCGAATCGCTCGATGATGTACGCCTGCTGCTGCGGCACGATGAACAACGATGCGGCGAGCACCGCGACGACGATGACCAGCACAACGATCACAGTCACGAGCACCCCAAAATCCGAGCCAAACATGATGTCTCCTTCATGGCTCCGGCGCGGCACCGGTCGCCGCGTTCCGTGGCACCATCTTACCAATCGCGGCATCAGCGCGCGCCCAGCCCCGTCGACAAGCGGATGAACGTCCGGTATCCGACCGGGACCCGGCCGACGCCCGTCCGCACCTAGCCGGTGCCCGCGCATGGCCGCGACCGACCACCGGCGGCGAGACCCCGACTACAGTGGTCCGTATGAGAATCCGACATGCGACATTGGACGACGCCGCGGCGATCGCGGCGGTGGAGGCCGCCTGCTTCCCCGCGGCCGAGGCGGCGGATGAGAACGAGGTGCGCGCCCGGCTGGCCGTGTATCCGAATCATTTCTGGCTGATGGTGGACGACGAGGCAACGGACCGCGATGCGACGACGGTCCGGGACGGCAGGCTCGCCGCGTTCGTCAACGGGTTCACGACCGACGAACCGGACCTGACCGATGAGATGTATGAGAACGCCGCCATGCACGACGAACGGGGCGCCTGGCAGATGATCTTCGGCGTGGACACCGCGCCCGCATACCGTCACCGCGGGTATGCGAGCGAACTGTTGCGCGCGGCGATCGAGGACGCGCGCGACGCCGGCCGCGCGGGATTGGTGCTGACCTGCAAGGATCGGCTCATCGGATTCTATGAACGGCTGGGATTCGTGAACGAGGGCGTGTCCGGCTCCACGCACGGCGACGTGACCTGGTACCAGATGCGGCTGCGATTCTAAGGTCAGTGGCGCACGCCGTCGAACCATTGCATGATCTGCGCTTCGCTCACCGGCCGCAGGTCCCATGAATCCAAGCCGACGTGCAACGAATCCGCCGCCCGCCCCGGTTTGGTGTGCTGATGCGTATGCCCGAACAGCAGACGACGCCCGTCCCGGGGCAGCGCGTCGGGCGCGTATCCGGGGTCGTAGGCGTTGTCGGACACGTCGCCGGTCGGATCGCGGAAGCCGTCCATATCCTCCCGGTACGGGAAGTGGCTGAGATGGTACTCGACACCGCCGATGGTGACGGTCGCCGAATCCTGGATGGTGGCGAAGGCGTGATGCCATTCGCCGTCCAACTCCCGGTGATGGAAGTTCACGTCATGGTTGCCGACGACCAGATGCAGACGCTTGGCATGGATGGCGTGCAGGCAGTGGCGGATATGCTCCATCGAGGTGCGGTAGCCGACGTCGCCCATGATCCACAGCTCGTCGTCCGGTGTCAGCGTGGCGTTGATCGAGGCGACGACCGCCGCATCATGCGCGTCGGTGTCGGCGATGTCCCGCATCCGCAGGTTCCGGTCGGTGGCGGTCCGTTTGACGTACCGGGTCGCCTCGGCGCGCCCCTGTTCCGCGACGATGCGATCGTAGCCGGCCTTGATGTCGGGGATCGTGATGAACCCGCGCAGTGCCGACACCAACGGATGCCCGAAATGGGTGTCGGTCGTGAAATACATCGCCATCGTCGGCTCCTCTCTTCCTACAGCAGAAGCCTACCCGATTCTTCACGCCGCCGCACCGCCGTATGACGCCGCACCGGCTACGACGTCCGGGGTCGCGCCGTTGGATCCACCGGCTCCAACGCCTTATGCTCCCCGTGGACGAGAACCCCATCGGACAGCAACTGTTTGACCGCCGCGCGAATCTGAGCGCTCGTGGCATGCGGCGCGGAACCATAGCCATCGACCCGGTCCAATCCGCAACCGGTAACGTTCAGACTCCGCGACCCCTGGATCGCGTTGACGATTTTCGCGACGCCATACCCATGCCCCTGTTCGGCATAGATATTGCGCACATACGCCGCAATCCGCGTCTTCAACTGCGGATCGACGACCATCGACTCGACGACCACCGTGCGGGATGGCGCACGACCGCCGTGCCCATCGGTACGCGACCTGACATCCGCTGCGGCTTGTCGCCTTGTGCAATACCCGCAGGCACCGCACGATGCCGATTCCGGACGGTCGCCGAAATATCGCAGAATCTGTCCGCGCAGACATGCGGAGGCATCGCAATACCGTTCCATCGCGCGGCTTCGGGCCAATGCCGCCTCCTTGGCCCGCTTGCGGTCGTTCTCATCCGCGAGCGCGGTGCCGACGGAGTCCTTGATACGCCGCCGGTGCAGTTCGAAATCGAATTCGCTCCACAACAGCGTACAGGTGGCCGGCTGCCCGTCCCTTCCGGCACGTCCGGCCTCCTGGTAGTACTCCTCCATGCTGGATGGAACGCTGTCGTTGATCACCCAGCGCACATCGGGCTTGTCGACGCCCATGCCGAACGCGGTGGTGGCTGTGATGACATCGATGTCGTCGTTCAGGAACCCGTCCTGCACACGTGTCTTGCGCGTTTCATCCATTCGGGCGTGGAAGTATTCGGCGTTGACTCCGGCATCCTTCAACGCTTCAGCCAGTTCCTCGGTCCGGTCTCGCGACATGCAGTAGACGATGCCGCCCTCCCCCGGATGCCGACGGGCATAGTCTATGACGTATTCGGTGCGTTCCGTCTTGCCGTTCACCCGACGCCTGTCGAAGAACAGGTTCGGTCGGTCGAAGCCGGCGGCAGCGGATAGCGGGTCCCGCAATCGCAGGTTGCGTATGATACCGGTCCGAGTCGCCGGCGTGGCGGTGGCGGTGAATGCGGCGACGACCGGACGTTCCGGCAACTGGTCGATGAAATCCGCAATGCCCAGATAGTCGGGGCGAAAATCCTGTCCCCATTGGAATACGCAGTGCGCCTCATCGACGGCGATCAGACGGATGCGAATGGATTGGCAGTACCGCACGAATCCGGGCGCGGTCAACCGTTCGGGCGAGACATACAGCAGACGGACCGTCCCGTTGCGAACCCCTTGCTGGATGCGGGCGTAATCCTCCCGCCCGGTGGCGGAGTCGATCAGCGCGGCGGGAATACCACGGGCATTCAGCTGATTGACCTGGTCGTGCATGAGCGCCCGCAGCGGGGTAATGACCAGAACCAGGGCAGGATGGCCGCCCTTGCCGGCCGCGCAGGCGGGAATCTGGTAACAGACGGATTTGCCGGCGCCCGTCGGCATGACGGCCAGCACATCGCGACGATTGAGGATGGCAGTGATGACCTCCAACTGCCGACCACGGAAGGAATCGTATCCGTAGAAGCGCTGGAGCGTACGCAGCGCCCACGGGGTGTAATCGGGGGCGGCCTGCGGCGAGACATCTGGCATGACCTCCACGGTACACCGATTGCGCCGGAACGGGAATGGGTGAAGTCACCGTGTAGGTCGCCAGCCTGTGCGGATGCGAATCGCATGATGCCATGGTTCTTGGGTTTGTGCGGGCTCGCAGTCCCGTACGGCAGTACGCGTTCCACGCCGACGGTGGATAATGGCGGTATGACTGCAACATATATGATTCGACCGATTACGCCTGCCGATGACGCAGCGATGGCTGCGCTGATCCGCCGGAGTCTGGAGGATGCGGGGCTGGATCGGCCGGGCACCGCATACTGCGACCCGCAGCTGGACCGGCTGGCGGAGTATTACGCGGGATTGGAACGACCGGGGGCGTATTGGGTTGCGGTTGAGCGGTTTGGCTCTCGACATGGCCGCGGTTCCGGAGATGATGACGGTGGCGGCGACGACTGCGATTCCGTGGCGGATAATTGCGGTGTCTCTGGCCACGACACGAACGTTTGTGGCACGCACGATCTCGGTGCGGACGGCGTTGTCGTCGGCGGGGTCGGTGTCGCTGCGTGGCCGGGATCGGAAGATACGTGCGAGCTGCAGAAACTGTATGTTGCGGCGGATCGGCGCGGACTCGGATTGGGACGACGATTGCTGGAAAGGGCGCTAGCGTTTGCGGGCGAGCATTACCGGCGGTGCTATCTGGAGACGCACAGCTCGCTGGAGGCGGCCTGCGGATTGTACCGGGCGATGGGATTCGAGTTTCTGGACGCCCCGCTGCCCGGCGGGGAGCATTCAGCAATGGATATGTGGGCGGTGAAGGAGGTGGGCACGGAATGAACCGGAACGGGCGAACAGTACGATCGCTCGCGGCATAACCATCTATAGCTACACTTGCTGCAACGACGTGGCCTTAATCTTCTTCTCGGCACGGCACCATATCGGAACGCACATGCTCCGGCGCGATATCAATATCACCCGACCATGTCGGCACACCGAAAAACCAGATGCACAGCGTTGAAAACATCCAATGCCTTCAACTGTTTGAACGCGCCACGTTCCAGATACTTTGACATATCGAACACACCCGAAGCACCATCCGAGCACCTGACCTTGAGCCTATACCCTGGTAAAGGTTCGCACTCGATGACCTTGATCAGATAATCAATCGCCATAGGAATACCTCACTTCAACGGCACGGCGTTCTCATAAGCGGTCTCAGGGGCGATATCAATCGCACCGTTATCCCACTCAACCGTGTTTGAATATTTGTAGTTTTCAAGGCCGCTGATTATTGTCTTTCGGGGCCATCGTTATTGCCGAGGGAGGCCAGTGGCGGATTGGCTCAAGACCACTGGCTTCCCTTGGGGTCAGGGTTCGAGCGTGGTTTGCCCGTGGTGTTGTCTCATGTTGTATTCGCCGGTGTCGATCCATATCGTGTTGTGCGCGATGCGGTCGAGGATTGCGTCGGCGATGGTGTCGCCGCCGAGCCGGTTGTGCCGTTCCTTGGTCGCCGGTTGGGTGGCGAACGCGGTGCCGGCCGTGTCGTGGCGGAGCTCCATGAGCCCGGGTGGGAATCGTTTGAATGGCTCGTCGGGCTTGTCGACGAGCCATTCGTCGATGGCGGGCGGGTTGTGGGTGGAGTGTTCGCGCACGAGCTTGGGCACGCCGCCCGGCTTGTCCGCCGCCATGCTGGCTTGTTCGGCGAGGTCGGGCATGCGGATGTGGACCACGCGGTAGCGTGCCCGGCACGCGGATTTCGCCAACGCGCGTAACGGGTGGGACTTGCCCGGTCCGGTGGCTCCCTGGAACACGGGTTGTGCCCGAGGTCTTGCGCAAATGTGGTCGGCCCGTCGTCGGGCGCGGTCTC
>DGYMI06202__coassemble_2026_pt1 | contig 8473 bp, 8 predicted proteins | sample DGYMI06202__metabat2_high_PE_015 | metagenome-assembled genome bin DGYMI06202 | reverse complement strand
CCCCGACACCACCGAATAACCCCCGCCACCGGACACACAAAATGGCCTATAACCCTGCCATTAGCGCTCCAAGCTCGCTCATTGTCACCCCAGCCGATGGATTCGCCGCCGTTGTAATCCAACCCGTTCCACCAATTACCGGTACGGGGATCCCGCAAAGTTCCAGTACCATCAACACCAGTGGACGCGTCAGAAATCGTCGTCGGCGCGCCATCAGACATCAGAACCACATTCGGGATGCGGGTATACCTCTCGTCCTCATATGTAAACGTGGTTTCAGGCTCCTCGGCGAGCATGCTCATGCCCGTATACAGGCCATACTGAATGTTCGTCTTCGAGTCGGTGTTGGCGCTTCGCTGGTGCTCGATATAACAGGTTACCGTCGCCTTGCCATCGTCTTGTCCAGGCGTTCCGCTGAAACTCGACAGAGAAACGTAATCGGGTTCGCCATCGTTATTTTGATCCTGAACACCTGTCACATTTGTTTCACTGAGCTCCGTCAGCGGCAGCAGCGTTTGACCGGTGCGATTGAAATATACGATGCCGATACGGTTGGGATGTTCCGGATCGCTGTCCTTGACCAATGCGTCGATGGTGCTATTCAATGCATCCACCATGTAGTTGATACGGGAGTCGCTGCCGTCACCCCGGCTCACCGTTGTACTATCCACGCCCCAGGTCATGCTGGCGGAAAAATCCAGAACGAAGACCACATCGACCGGCACCTTAGGCAGCTTGGTCACCTGCTGCGAAGTAGCCAGCACTGAATAAGTCACCAGAAAATCGGAAGACCCTTTCTCCACGGTCTCACTTCCACCGGGGAGCTGTCCAGTGAACGTCATATCCCCGTCGCTGACCGTCTTGTCATTCCAGACACGGCCCGCATAGCGTGTGGAGTTGTTATCGCCCAGCGATTCAGCGTACGTCTTCGACGTGTTCTCATCAGCAAGCTGATTGAACTCTACGGCTGGCTGGTCGCCATCAGCCGCAAACGCCGACCCCGGAGCCAGCATCGCCATTGCTGCGAGCAAGGCGAGCACCGCCTTGGCGACACGACGCACCCGCCGTCCGACCACAGACTCGAAACGGTTACCCCCTCCCCGGCTTACAGCCGACATTCTTCGTGCGCGCATGACCGCTCCTCTCGTTCCACACTCGTCAACTTCACGGCACACCGCGGCCATCGCCCCTCAACCACACCAGATGATCTTGGATATGACCGCACTGCGCGACATCATAGAAATCATCGCCCATAAATCATACCCCCGAAACTCCCCCTCCAATAGCGAAATATCTCCGCTATTTCCTAGAATAGCGTCTTTTCTCCATCAACAGCCCAACCCCCTATGTTTTTGAAAACACGGCATCGCGAAACGGCCGTCCCCCGAACCGCCCCGCACCCAACGAAAACAGCTTCAGTGCAGCAACATATCGACATCCACCACACGATCGGCGGTATCCGCCGCCACCGCATCCCAGGAGAACAACGGCAGCAGCTCCTGCGGCGTCATCGGCCGCGGCTCGTCCACCAATCGCAGCAGCCACGCGCAGTAGCCGACCACGGCACGCGGGTCGTCGCCACGCTCGCGCATCGTCCCCAAATCCAGCGAGTTCAGCCGCTTCGCCATCCGCCGCCCATCAGCCGCGTCGATCAGCGGCAGGTGCGCGAACTCCGGCATATCAGCCGACCCCAAGCATCGCCGCACATACAACTGAATCGCCGTGGACCGCAGCAGGTCGCGCCCGCGCACGATCTGCGTGACACCCATCGCCATGTCATCCACACTCACCGCCAGCTGGTAGGCGAACAGCCCATCGGAACGACGCACCACCACGTCGCCCAACTGCCGCGGCAGATCGAAGCGTTGCGGCCCGAACACGCGATCGGCGAAACATACCACGCGCGGCAATCCCGCGGCCAGTGCGGCATGCGTGACTTGCGCAGCGTCATTCACATGCGATGACGCGCAGTCCGGGGTATCTGCCGGCACCCCATCCGGCACGGCCAGACGCCAGGAATGCCGGTCGCCTCGGGCGATGCGCGACTCCCGCGCCCCTGCAGGCAGCCTGCGGCATGTGCCCGGGTAAATCAGGAACCCGTCGCCCTCATTCGGCGCGGATGCGGCGCGGATGTCAGCACGAGAGCAGAAGCACGGGTACACCAGCCCCTGTTCCCGCAGCCGCCGCAGCGCCTCCTCATACGCATCCAGCCGCTGCGACTGGTAGACCGGCTCGCCGTCCCAGTCCAGTCCGAGCCACGCCAGATCGTCCATAATCCAACGGTCCGCGTCCTTGACCACGCGCGGAGCGTCGATGTCCTCGATGCGCAGCAGCACACGTCCTCCCGTGGCACGCGCACCCAGCCAGGCGGCGAGCGCCGCATACGCGTTGCCCAGGTGCATGCGACCCGTCGGCGAGGGGGCCAGGCGGCCGGTTACGGGGGCGGCGCTCACTCGCTCACCCACAATTCCTCGTCCAACGGCCATTCGTTGGGCACGCAGCCGAGCAGGTCCATCGACTGCTGCTGCATGAGCGGGGCGGGTTGGTTGACGGCGGGGCAGGTCAGTTCGTTGTCGAGGTGCCCCAGGCGATGGCCGACCTCGTGGTTGATGACCATCGTACGGTAGCGTTCCACGGTGCCGCCGGCGTTGAGCCAGCACTCGGTGGCGTTGCTCCAGCGGTCGATGTTGATGATGACGTCGTTGCCGACGCGGCAGCTGTACTCGTCGCTGCATTCGGTGGAGAACGACGTCATCTGGTCGGCGGCGGCCAGGGTGAGGGTCATGCTGCAGGCGTTGGGGTCGGTATTGGGGTCGGCGCCTTCGTTTTCCTGGAAGACGGCGCCGGCGCGGGGCCAGCCACGGGGGTCGTTGAGGGTGGAGAAGACCGTGTTGGCGAACTCGGTCAGGTCGCCGACCTCGCCCTTGGAGGCGACGCAATACGTGTACGTGATGAGCCCGTTGCCGCTTTCGGATGCGGTTTGCTCGGCTTTGGCGAGGATGGCGGAGCGCTCGTCGGCACTCAGCGGTTCGGGAGTGGACTGCTGGTCGGAGGAGCCCTCGTTGTTCTTGTTGTCTGCGTTGTCCTTGCCGTCCGTGTTATCCGACTGCGATTCCGCGGCGGCGTCCTTGCCGGAGGCTCCGTCCTTGCCGGAACCGGAGCCGTGGTCGCCCGCGCCACCGGCGGCCTGCGACTGCGTTGAAGATCCGGCATCGTCGGCACCGGCGCCGCCGTTTCCGGCCAGGGCGCGTACGCCGAAGACGATACCGAGCACGATGGCGAGAACAACCAGCGCGGTCGAACCGAAGACCACGATGCGGCGGACCAGGTAGACGTGCGCCGTGCCGGCGGATGATTTGGCGGCGTTGTTGGCAGCAGACGACTTGGCATTACCGGCGGACGCCACACCATCGGACGTGGCTGCGGGGTCCGCGAACGTGGCCGACGGACGCAGGTCCCTAATCACTTGAGATCCCAGCGAGACGATGTGTCGAGCATCGCGAGCGATGGTGTCGGCCGCACGGATCACGGCGGAACGGATGGCCCTGGCCGCACGGACTACGATCGGCCCCAGCTGGGCCGCTCCCCGTCGCAGGGCGCGACCGACGGCGTCGACCGTGCGGGTTGCGAAGGAGCGGACGGCGGGCCACACCTTGTGGGCCAGCACATGCAGGGCACCGGTGAACCAATCGCGGATAGCTCGAATAACGGTGCTGGCGTTGGAACCGGGCTTGCCGCTGCCGGGCTTGCCGTCGGACTTGTTGCCTCCGTTTGTGGGCTTGTCAGCGTTCACGCCACACACCTCCTCGAAACTCTCACGCCGAATCCAGTATAGACGTCCGCTCGCTGGCATGCGGTCTATGATCCTTTTGACGCGCAATGCCGCACAACCTGCATCAAAAGGACCTTTTACAGCAGGTCCAGAGGTCCTTTTGACGCATAACAACCATAGCCCTACATCAAAAAGACCCGTCGGGGCCGCCGCAACTAAATGCACAACGCACATTTAGCGCGGCAGCCCCGCCAGGCCACCATAACAGGAATCTGTTCGATCAGGCGAACAGCGTGCAGAACAGCCACGCGCCGACGATCGCGCCCAGGATCGGGGCGACCACCGGAATCCAGGCCTCGCTCCAACGCGAGGAGCCCTTGTGCGGGATCGGCAGCAGCTGGTGCAGCAGTCGCGGCATCAGGTCGCGGGCGGGGTTCAGGCCGGGGCCGGTCGGACCACCCATCGAGGTCACCAGACCCCACACGATGAAGCCGACCACAATCGCCGCGGCGGCCGGATTCGCAGCGCCCCACGGCAGGCTCAGGCAGCACAGCGCGCCAAGCACGAGCATCAGCGTGCCGAAGAACTCGTTGACGAAGTAGTTGACCTTCGAGTTGTAGGCGTCGGTGGTGCTGAAGGTGCCGAAGATGGCCTCCGCCTCCTCGGTGTCGCGATAATGCGGGTAGTAGGTCACGAACACGATCAGCTGGCCCGCAAGCGCGCCGAGCAGCTGGGCGATGATATACGGGAGCACTTCACCCCAGGGGAACATGCCGTTGATGGCCTGGGCCAGCGTCATGGCCGGGTTGATGTGCGCGCCGGAGACGCCGCCGAACATGAGCACGGGGAACATGACGCCGAAGCCGTAGCCCATGGCGATGGTCAGCCAGCCGGCGTGATGGCCTTTGGTGTTTTTCAGTTCCACGTTCGCCACGGCGCCGTTGCCGAACACCATGAGGACGGCCGTGCCGATGAATTCGGCGGCGAGTTTGGTAAAAAGCGAGTATTCCATGCGGATCCCTTGTCTTCTCTCGATACTCTCGTATTACAGGCGACGAGACTTCGTTCGGCACCTAAAGAACATCGATTACCTTACCTCGCCCGCTGTACGAGGCACAACCTGGCCGTCAGGCGGCATCCGGCTCGATGGAAGACGGGTCAACCCGCTGGTACACATCAACGGTATCCCAGTGATCCTTGACGAAGGGGTTATGCGCCGGCTGCGCAGTATGACGCCGCTCGATGGGAGTCCGATCCCAGGTGTCCACATACGTGTACTCGATGCGGCCGGGGGCAAGTTGCTCGATGAATCGGTCCTGATAGTAATCGCGCTCGGACAGCAGCGTATCGACCAGATAGCCAGGCTCACCAGAAAAGTTACGCAGACCGCGATAGTACAGCAGCTTCTGCGAGTCGCGAACCACAACCGGCACCGTATCGATACGCAGCAGTTCCTTGAACATGATCATCCTGCCGACGCGACCGTTGCCGTCCGACAACGGGTGCGTGGATTCGAACATCCAGTGGGCCTTCGCGATCGCATAGGGGTCATCCGTAAGATTCCGGTATAGCTCGTAGACCACATTCATGGCGGCCGGCACGTCAGCGGGGAGAACGGTATGGATCTGTTCGATCTCACTGATCACATTCGGCAGAATCTTGTATCCGCCGATATTCCTGTCCGGATTCGATTCCTGGCTGGTGCCACGTTTCAGGATCGACTGCATCGTGCAGACCATGGTCTTATCAACCGGATCGTCGACATGATCAAGCATCCAGTCAAACATGCGGAAGTGATTGCCCATCTCGATGACGTCATCGGCGCGGATGATGTCATCCGGCCCATCCGCCAGCACCGAACCGGTAGTGAACAGCTGGGCCGTCTGCTCCGGGGTCAGCGTGGAGCCCTCCATGTGGTTCGAATTGTACCCCATGGCGATCTGCGTGTTGTAGTACAACCCATGAGACACCCGTTCGCTGCGCTCCCGCACCAGCCAATCCACAAGTCTGCTCATAGACGCTCCAATCCATCGCCCGCACGTTGCTCATACTCATGTTGGACGAGAGCCCAGGGCTCGTATGGTACATGAATACGAAAAGGTCCCGACCGCGAACGGTCGGGACCTTGCGGGTGCCCCCTCAGGGACTCGAACCCTGGACACGCTGATTAAGAGTCAGCTGCTCTAACCAACTGAGCTAAAGGGGCTTGCTCAGCGGCTCTCTGTTTTCTTGAGCCGAGTGATTACTATACTCAGAATTCACCGACTCGCAAGCTTCGGCGTGTCGCGCCTGTTTCCGGCCCGGAGAAAACAGCAAAACCCCGCCGCACACCGCCCAAGGGCAGCGAACAGCGGGGTCGAATGCTTAAGCTCAGACTCGTTTCAGCCTGGTGACCGGGTCTTACTCAGCCACAACCTTCACGGTGAAGGAAGCGGTGATCTCCGGGTGCAGAGCCACGGTGGCGGGGAACTCGCCGGTGGTCTTGATGACCTCGACCTCGATGGCCTTCGGATCGACGGCAGCCTTGTCGGCCAGAGCCTTGGCGATCGCGTCGGCGGAGATGCCACCGAACAGCTTGCCGGACTCGGACACCTTGGCGGCGATCTCAACGGTCGTGCCCTCGATGGCGGCCTTGGCGGCGACGGCATCCTCGCGGGTGGCGACGGCCTTGGCCAGACGGGCGCGGCGCATGGCCTCGATCTGGGCGGCGGCACCCTTGGTCCACGCGAAGGCCATGCCCTGCGGGATCAGGTAGTTGCGCGCGTAGCCGGCCTTGACGGTGACCACGTCACCGGACTGGCCGAGGTTGGAGACGGTCTGGGTGAGAATAACCTTGGTTTCAGCCATGATGCAATCCTCCTAATCCAGATCAGCGACCCGAAGTGGCGTACGGCAGCAGAGCCATCTCGCGGGCGTTCTTGATGGCCTTCGAGATCTCGCGCTGCTCCTGCACGGTGACACCGGTGATACGACGGGAACGGATCTTGCCGCGATCGGAGATGAACTTGCGCAGCAGCGCAACGTCCTTGTAATCGATCTCGGTAACCTTGGCAGCCTTCAGCGGGTTCGGCTTCTTCTTGAACGGCTTGACCGGCGGCTGCGGCCTCTTGCGTGACATTGTGATGTTCTCCTTACAACTGATTCAGCGCAATGATGCGTATTGGAAGGTACGGTTTAGAACTCGGGTTCCTCGGAGTCGCCACCGAAATCGGACGTGGCCCCGAACGACGAGAAGGAGGAGCCGGAACCGGCATCGCTCCACGGATCGACGGCCGGACCGGACTGTGCGGCCATGGGCGCCGAAGAGGCACCACCCTGGTACCCACCGCTCTGGTAGGAGGCTCCGCCGGAGTACCCGGCACCGCCCTGATACCCACCGTTGTTCTGGAATCCGCCGTTGTTGCCTCCGCCGAATCCGCCACGATTGCCGCCCGAGAAGCCGGAGCTCTGACGGGTGACCTGGGCGGTGGCGTAGCGCAGCGACGGGCCGATCTCGTCGACCTGCATCTCCACGACGGTGCGGTTGGTGCCGTCGTTCGCCTGATACGAACGCTGCTGCAGACGGCCCTGTGCGATGACGCGCATGCCCTTGGTCAGCGACTGGGCGCAGTGGTCGGCGAGCTCACGCCAGGCCGAGCAGCGCATGAAGAGCGCCTGCCCGTCCTCCCACTGTCCGGACTGCCGGTTGAACGTGCGCGGAGTCGAGGCGATGGTGAAGCTCGCCACGGAAGCGCCGCTGCCGATGGTGCGCAGCTCGGGATCCGCGGTGAGGTTACCGATGACGGTGATGACGGTCTCGCCTGCCATGTCGTGCCTTCTTACCTAGTACCTATATTCCAGCTTGGTTGCGCCGTATTGACGACTTACTTGACGTCCTTACGAAGGATCTTCGTACGGATCACGGATTCGTTGAGGTTGAGCACACGGTCGAGCTCATCGTTCGTGGCGGGCTCGCAGGTGTAGTTGACCACCACGTAGTTGCCCTCGGTCTTGCCGGCGATCTCATAGGCGAGCTTGCGACGGCCCCAGATGTCGATATTCTCGACGGAACCGCCCTCGTTGGTGACGATCTCCAGATACTGCTCGGTCAGCTTCTTCAGACCGCGCTCATCCAGCTCAGGATCGGCAATGAACATCAGTTCGTACTTATGCGCAGACATCACCCACCTCCTTCGGACTATTCGGCCACGGACCTTCCGTGGCAGGAGTGTGTTTGCGTGTTATCCGCAGATACTCTGCGGGCAACCGTGTAAGGATAACCCGCGGCACAGACATTGAGGCATGCCCGATACCAGTCTCCCCGCACTGCTTCCGCATAGCGCGCCACCGGCTACTGCAGATCCACGGCGATGCAGTCATCGGTGCTGTACCCGTTGGCCGGGCACCATGCGGTGGCGTCCGCGGCGCTGCCGAATCCTTCGCCCGACAGAATGACGTAGAAGTCCGTGGTGCCGTTCTCCTGGTAGGTCGGATAGTCGCCTGACCAGATGAACAGCGCATTCGGGTGCTTCGCGCGCCGCTGCAGGAACTGTTCGTAGATATCCCGATACTTCCAGGTTTTCCTTTCCACCTGCATGCCGTACTGTTTGCTGGACAACTGCGTGGTAAACGTGGAGTAGAAGGTGTTCGCCGCGGTTTTGTCATGATCCAGCTGCCAGCTCATGGCCAGCTGCGCATACCGTTCGATATCCGTGTCCGCAA
>DGYMI06202__coassemble_1473_pt1 | contig 12877 bp, 9 predicted proteins | sample DGYMI06202__metabat2_high_PE_015 | metagenome-assembled genome bin DGYMI06202 | reverse complement strand
CAACTGGACTGAAACACGATGCTCAACCGGCCACAATTCCATTGAACAAACACAGGGGTGTGGGAGGTCCGCTGTGAGCCCGTGGAGCCGGCGAGGGTCTCGGGATTGCGGGGTGCCGGCGCCGGTGCGCAGCTCGCGTTGGCGCCGCTTCGTCCACGTGCCGTTGGGCAAGGCCGGGGTCCGGCTGCTGGTCCGCTGCCGGCGTTACGAATGCCGCGGGTGCGGCGGCGCGTGGGAGGACGACCTGTCGCGCGTGGCCGCGGACGGGCGGACGGCCCGTCTCCTGGACGTGGTCGGGGGCGGGAGCGGCGCGGCGTTCGCCGGATGGCTCGCCTCCCGCTCCGAGGAGTTCAGAAGGAACGTGCGGGTCGTGGCGATGGACGCGTTCGCCGGATACAAGCACGCCGTCAGGAAGGCCGTGCCCCACGCCAGGGAGGTCCTCGACCCGTTCCACGTCGTCAGGCTCGCCGGCGACAAGCTCACCCAATGCCGCCAACGCCTCCAGCAGGAGGCCACCGGCAGGCGCGGCACGAAGCAGGACCCGCTGTACCGGCCCGCCGAATCCTGCTCAAGACCCACGCCACCCTCACCGACCGGCAACGCTCCCTGCTCGACCGGCTCTTCGGGAACGAAGACAACGAGCAGCTGAGGGTCGTGTGGGGCTCCTACCAGAAGATCATCGCCTGCTACGCCGAGCCCGACCGGCGCAAGGCGCGCGGCATGATGCACGAGCCCGTCGACAGCATCAACGCCAGACCCGCCAACGCGCCCGCCGAGCTCATGACCCTGGCACGCACCCTCAAACGCCGCCTGGGCGACGTCCTGGCCTACTTCGACCACGACCACTCCGGCAACGGTCCCACCGAAGCCGTCAACGGCAGGCTCGAACACCTGCGCGGCATCGCCCTCGGCTTCACCAACCTCGGCAACTACATCACCCGAAGCCTCCTGCACGCCGGAGGATTCAGACAAACCATACAAAACCAGATCAACCAACCATGAACCCCGATCACACACACGAAAACCGGAAGAGCCAGATTACCACGAGAACAGACAACTGTACCCGGCCAAATTTCTACTAAATGAATTGACGGGATATCGCATCAGCAATCGTTCCCTCTGCTGTAATTGTCTGCATTGCGTCGACGTCCACCGCATCCCGGGACGTCGTCCGATCACAGCGATGAATGACAACGCCAACGCTTCAGCGATTGCCCTGCCGCATCCTTGGTCCGGCCGACGCGCAGGCCTTTGAACACGGTTTCAAACTGAAACCGATAGCCGGTCTTACGTTCGACCAGACCGCAAATCGCGTAACGTTGTATTATATCGTTTTTCTAATATTTATCTCTCGATGAGGGGACGGCTGACAACATCAGCGGGAAAGCGGGATTCATTTTCAGGTTGTACAGCGATCCGTAGTCGATCAGTTTTGAACAGTCCATCATCAATACGGATATCAACGGATTCGTCTAGAACCCAGCGAGCAATGTTATTGGAGATCTTCGTGCTCCATATCAGGAAGGGCACCCCCTTCTTGGGGGTGCCCTTCCTGATGACCAATCAGCTTTTGACTGCGCCGATTAGCCCTTGACGGCGCCGGTCAGACCGCCGACGATCTTCTTCTGGAAGATCGTGAAGCAGATCAGGGCCGGCAGCATGGCCAGCGACGTGAACGCCAGCACGGCGGCCGTATCGACCGAATGCTCCGAGCTGAACATGGACACGCCGAGCGGCAAGGTGTAGTTGTCGGAGCTGCTCAGGACGAACAACGGCAGCATGTAGCCGTTCCAGCTGCCCACGAACTGCAGGATGCCGACGGTGGCCACGCCCGGCATGGCCAGCGGGATGACCATGCGCCAGAAGAAGCCGAGACGCGAGCAGCCGTCGAGCAGCGCCGCCTCCTCGAGCTCGTTCGGGATGGACTGCAGGAAGGGCACCAGGATGATGATGGTCTGCGGCAGGCCGAACGCGATCTGCGGCAGGATGATGCCGGCGAGCGAGTTCGACAGGCCGAGGTTGCGGATCATCAGGTACAGCGGCGTGATGCCGACGGTCATCGGGAACATCAGGCCCGCCGAGAACAGCGAGTACATCAGCGGCGCGTACTTGAACTTGTAACGCGCGATCACGTAGCTGACCATGATGCCGAGGACTACGACGCCCAGCATGGTGAACACCGCCACGATCAGCGAGTTCTTGAGCTCCACCCAGAAGGTGTCGCTCTGCGCCACGTTGATGTAGTTGTCGATGACCCACGGGTTCGGGAAGCCCGACGGGTTGTTGGTGATCTGGGAGTTGGTGCGGAAGCCGCCGATGATGATGTACAGCACCGGCACCGTGCAGATCGCCACCAGGATCACCGACAGCAGGTAGACCACCGGGTGGCCCCACGGGGTCTTCTGTGAGACGCGGTAGCCGTTGGTCTTGGTGTATTGCGTGTTCTTGGCCATCTCACTTCACCTCGCTTGCGGCAGCCAGACGCTGCGTTTCCTTGGCGCGCTTGGCCGCGCGCTTCTTGGCCTGCTTCTCTTCGGTCAGAGCTCCCTCCAGATCGCGGTTGAGCACGAACTTCTGGTAGACGAGCGCCACGACCAGGGAGATGATGAAGATGATGATCGCCACGGCCGAACCGTAGCCGTAGTTGCCAGAATCGCGGCCGTTGCGCACCATGTAGGTCGCCATCGTCGAGACGCCTGCGGTCTCGGAGATGTAGCTGCCCCAGATGATGTTGACCAGATCGAACAGCTGCAGCGAGCCGATCATCGACAGGAACACCCAGATGCGCAGGGTGGGGGCCAGCAGCGGCAGCGTGATGCTCCACTGCATCTGCCAGAATCCGGCGCCGTCCACCTTGGCGGCCTCGTACAGCTCCTCGGGGATGGACTGCATGCCGGCGAGCATGAGGATGACGGCGAAGCCGATGTACTTCCAGCTGATGATGACCAGCAGCGTGATCATGGCGATCTTCGGGTCGGCGAGCCAGTCGGGACCGTCGATGCCGATGTAGGACAGCAGCTCGTTGACGGCGCCCGTCTTCTGCAGCAGCAGGCTCCAGCCGGTGCCGACGATGACCTCGGAGATCACGTACGGCACAAAGATGAGCGTACGGACCAGGCCGCGGCCCTTGAACTTCTGATTGAGCAGCAAAGCGAACAGGATGGCGATCGGCGCCTGGATGACCAGCGAGCCGACGACCACGATGAACGTATGTCCGATGGCGGCCTGGAAGGTCGGGTCCTTGAGCGCGGTGATGTAGTTGTCGATGCCGGCGAACTCACCGGTCTCGGACGGCATACCGAAGCCCTTCCAGCGGTAGAAGCCGTAGTAGAAACCGAGGATCAGCGGCAGGATCACGAAGCCGACGAACACGATGATGGCCGGCGCCGCGAGCACAAGGATTTCCAGATTGCGCTGCAGCTTGCCACTGCTGGGCTTCTTCTCCTTCTTGGCGGAGCGGGGCCGTGCCGCTTCCGCTTGGATTGCACTTGTCATGGGATCTCCATTGATTGTCTGTTACATGCTGTGGAAAAGGGGACGGCGGCCGGAACCGTTGCCGGATGGTTCAATCATCTTCGGTCTGAACCATCCTCATCGGTTCCGGCCGCCGTTTCAGTCAGAGAGCGCCCTGGCCGTTATCAGCCCTTGGCTGCGGCGTCGTTCATCGCCTTGACGATGTCCTCCGGGGTGCCGGTGCCGGAGAGCAGGTTCACCACGCCGGTGTTCAGCGCGTTGCCGATGTTGGCACCCAGCGAGGTATCCATCCACAGCTTCATGCCGTCGGATTCGTTGAGGGCGGTGATGAGCATGGCGAGGCTCTCATCGGTCACGTCGGCCTGGGATTCGGTCGTCGCCGGAATCGTGGAGAACGCGGTGGCATACTTGTCCTGCCACTCCTTCTCAGCCATCTTGTTGATGAACTCGATGGCGATATCCGGAGCCTCCGGATTCACGCCGAAGCCGGTGGCAGCACCCATCAGAGCACCCTCCTCACCTTCGCCTCCTTCGACGGACGGGAAGGCGAAGAAGCCGAGGTCGGCCATCGGCTGCTTGTCCGGGGTCAGATCCTTGAGCACGCCCGGCTCCCAGGTGCCCATAAGCTCCATGGCGGCCTTGTGATTGGCCAGCAGACCGGCCGACGAGCTCGCGCCCTGCTGGGCGGTGGTGGTCAGGTAGCCCTCGTTGAAGTAGCCAGCGTCGTTGAGCTCCTGCAGCTTCTCGCCCGCAGCGGTCCAGCATTCGGCGGAGAAGTCCTTGTTGGCCATGCTCTCCTCGTAGACGTCCGGCGAGCAGATGCGCAGGGACAGCCAGTAATACCAGTGAGCGGCCGGCCAGGCATCCTTGGCGCCGACGGCGATCGGGTCGATGCCGGCGTCCTTGAGCTTCTGGCAGGCATCGATCAGCTCCTCCCAGGTGGTCGGAGCCTCGGTGATGCCGGCCTGGGCGAACAGATCCTTGGAGTACCAGATGCCACCGGGCTGGACGGTGGTCGGCATGCCGTAGATCTTGCCGTCGTAGGTGGCCGAATCTAGCGAGGAGCCGAGCTTCTCCTTGTTCTCATCGGTGATCTTGTCGGTCAGGTCCATCATCTGGCCGGCGGCGATCATGTCGCGGTCCTTCTGACCGCCCAGGGCCATGAACACATCCGGGCCGGAGGACAGATCCTGCATGGCGGTGGTCAGCTTGCCTTCGAAATCCTCGTTCTGGATGGCCTCGATCTGGACGGTGACGCCCTCGTGCTCCGACTCGAACTCCGCGGCGAAATCCTCCCAGTACTGACGACCGTCACCTGAGGTGGCGTTGTGCCAGAACACGATGGTGTTGTCGTCGGCGGACGAGCCTCCGCCGCCGCAGGCGGCCATGCCCAGCACGGCAGCGGCCGAAACACCGGCGGCCAGAATCCTCTTAAACTTCATCGTTCCTCCTATATGCCGTTCGAAACCGCAGCCACCTCGGCGACCCGACGCAGCGTCCTTTCTCCCGGGCTCAGGAACCTTCCGCCGTTGTGCAGCGTTACGGCCCGTCGAACCCGATCGTCTCGCGATTCCGAATTCTAATATTCCCGAAAACTTTCATTGTTTTCGATAGAAAACATACTATCGCGAGTTAGTTAAACCGTCAAACTTACAGCGCGTGGCGTGTCGCGGCCCACGCCCTAAAACACACCCCGCCTACCGCAGAAGCATCGGTGCAAACGTTTGACATCGCTTGATTACGGCATTATTTCAGTCTTTCGTACATCCCCCACACCGCCCAGCACCCCCATCAAGCACCCACACATCACCCGCCCAGACATCTACCGCCGTCTCGACAGCCACCGACGACACTCTACATTCAACACTCTCCGAACATTTTCGAAAGTTTTCGACGCTTTCATGTTTTCAGACGGCACTCTTCGTGTGTTGTCGAAAATTTCGATATACTGGACTCCGGTATTCACGAATACATTGCACGTCATATCGTAGAAGGGGTTGCATATGTCCGACACCGCGCGTCGTCACCGAGCGTCGTCCAAATCCACGCAGCTGGCCGACATCGCCGAACGCACCGGGTATTCCCTGGCCACGGTCTCCAAGGTGCTCAACGGCCGCAGCGACGTGGCTGCCGGCACCCGCCGGATCATCGAGGAGGCGCTGCGGGACAGCGGCTACACCAAGCGCACCTCCACCACCAAGAACCGCAAGCTCATCGAAGCCGTGTTCCAGAACTTCGACAACATCTGGTCGCTGGAGGTGCTGCGCGGCATCGTGCATGAAGCCAGCGCCCATGAGATGAGCGTCATCACCACCGAAAGCGGCGACCGCTCGCACCCCGATTCCCGGTGGGTCGAAGGCGTATTGCGCCGTCAACCGCTCGGCGTGATGCTGGTCTTCTCGAACCTCACCGAATCGGAGAAATCACGCCTGCAGGCGTTCAACATCGACTATGTCACGCTCGACCCGGCCGGCGACCCCTCCCCCGACAACCTCTCCGTACAGGCCGACAACTGGACCGGCGGCATCATCGCCACCCGTCACCTGCTCTCCCTGGGGCACACCCGCATCGGCATCATCACCGGACCGAACTCCATGCTGTGCTCCAAGGCGCGACTCGACGGCTACAAGGCGGCCCTGGACGAGCACGACATCCCCTTCGACCCCGACCTGGTGCGCGAAGGCGACTTCTCCACGGCCGGCGGCTACCTGCAGGGACTGTCGCTGCTCAAGAACTCCGCCAAACGCCCCACGGCCATCTTCGCCGGCAGCGACCTGCAGTCCATGGGCGTCTACGAGGCGGCGCGCACGCTGGATCTGAAGATCCCCGAGCAGCTGTCCGTCATCGGGTTCGACGATGTGCAGACGGCGGCGTACATGGGTCCGGCGCTGACCACGGTACGCCAGCCGCTGCAGGACATGGCCGCCGCGGCCGTGCGCATGATCATCGACAAATCGCACGGTCGACCGATCCAGAACCGCTCCATCTACCCGACCACGCTGATCGTCCGGGACAGCACGCGCCCGCTGGAGATCAGCGAACCGCACTGACGCGGCCGGCTACCGCACGCGGCGGATCGAGCGGAACAACGCGGCCGCCACCAGCACCACCACGGCCTCGCCGACGAACACGCCGCCGTAGCCGACCGTGTTGATGACCATCGCGGCCGCGAACGACCCGCCGACGCCGCCCAACGTGTTCGCCAGATTCAGGAAGCCCAGATCCTTGGCGGCTGCCTCCGGGTTCGGCAGTACCTCGACGCTGATCGTCTGGATCAGCGACGAGTTCGCGCCGTTGGCGATGCCGACGATCACCGAGAATGCGATCAGCCCCGCCGGGGTCGGGAACAGGAAGGGGATAAGCGCACCGACGGCGATCATGCAGGCGGTGATGACCGTCAGTATCTTCGGTCGCCCGATCCGATCGGCGAGCGGTCCGGCCGCCAGGCAGCAGACCAGCCCGATCGCCAGCGTGATCGACGAGTTGATGGACAGCATCCTCTGCGCACCGACCTGGTCGAGATGCAGGTAGTCCTGCAGGATGTACAGCATATAGTTCGAGATCATGCTGCTGCCCACCGTCAGCAGGAACCGCGCCGCCAGCGTCTTGTAGAAGTCGCGCGCGCCATGCGTGGGGAACATGAACATCCTCAGCAGCTCGCGCGGGTTGAACGGCGGCATCGGCTCGTCCAGGTTCGAACGCTCCCCCGCCAGCAGCGCGGAGATGATGCCGCCGATCAGCGCGACCGCGGCGAAGGTCTCCACGCCCAGCGTCACGTTCTCAAGGAACTGCGCGGCCACGAGAATCCCGGCCTGTCCGCCGATCATCTGCCCGAGGCCGTATGCAGAGGACACGGTGCCCCGCCATCGCGCCGGCACCCGGTCGGACAGCTGCGCGATCATCGCGGCGGCCACGCCGTTGACCACCAGCTCGTACAGGCACCACCAGCCGAGCATCGCGCCGATGCCGTCGGCACGGCTGAACGCGAACAGCACCAGACAGGACAGGATCGAACAGCCGATGATCCACGGCTTGCGCTTGCCGAACCGCGTGCGGGTGCGGTCCGAGCAGGCGCCGAGCACGATGTTCGATACGAGCGCGACCAGCATCGCGATGGTCGAGAACATCATGACCAGCGAAACCTTGTTCGCCGGATCGATCTCGCTGACGCGCTGCGGCAACAGCGTGGAGATCGCACCCTGATGGGGCATGAGCCAGGCGGCCGGACCGATCACCAGGGCGATCGCCAACCGCCACGGCATGCGCTCCCTGGTTTCGGCCCGGGTCATCAGTGCATCGTCTCCCCGTCGCCGGCCGGAGTCCCGGTCGGCACGCCGGCCAGGCAGCCGACGAAACCGCCCGACCATTCGGTGCTCAGGAAACGGGCGTCGTGGCGGTCCAGCACCCGGCAGCCGTCGGGCTCGCCGCCGCGAATCACCTCTTCCACGAGTCCGGCCACGTCACGGGTCCCGTCATAGGCCAGCACGGTCAGCTCGTTGCGGCGCATCAGCATGGCCACACGCGTGCAGCCGTCCGGCAGCGGCCCATAGGTGCGGGTGTCGTCAACGCCATCCTCGGTGAAGGTGCAGGTGACGCCCGCCGGCCGGCAGCCGTCTCCCCGGCCATGGCACAGCGTGACCAGATGGGTGGAGTTCTGTCGGATGACCAACGTGCCGCCGTCCGGTACGGACAGCAGCGTGTCGTCCTCGGCGATGCGCGCGTACCGGATGCCGGTTTCATCGCGGATCGTCAGGTCGGCCTCGCGATCGGCATCCAGCACCGGACGGGCCGCCGCGGCACGGGTCCCGGCGTCGTTCAGGCCGATGAGCACACGGACCGCGCGGTCGTCGGCGACGGCCGTCATGCCGCGGACGGCCGGATCATCAGCGGCGATATCCGTCCCCGCGTCGAGAATCGTCAGACGCTCCGGCATCCGGCCCAGGCCTGGCGCGACGACAGGCCAGCCGGGATCGCCCGGGTCAAGGGTCGGTGCGCCGCCGCCGTCAAGCTTCCAACTCGACGGGTTATGCTCCCACGTCATCGGCGCGATGAACGGTTCACGGCCCAGATAGCTCAGCAGCTCGCCCGGGTTGGCGCCCTTGGTTTCACGCACGCCCAGGCTGACCATCCACCAGCCCAGCGTCGGGTGGTGCAGGATGTCGCCGTGGCCGACGCACTGCACCGGTTCGTTCAGACCCAGATGGCGGTGGGTCAGGATCGGGTTCTTCTTGTTCGCGTGGAACAAACGGTCATGCGTGCCCAGCAGGCAGTGTTCGCCCTCGCGCGGCGCGGGGATTGCGACGCCGGCCTCCGCAATGCCCGCGAGGAACGTCTCGATTGCGGCCTTGAGTCCCTGCGGCGCGAACACGCGCATCGCCATCTCGCTGTGTTCGAAGCTGGTGCCGCCTTCGGCGGTGAACAGATATACATAGTCGCCGATGCGGTACAGGTGCGGTCCCTCGGCCCAGACCGCATCGACGCCGTAGCCGCGCCAGATCACGGTCCTGCCATCGCCGGCGGCCTGGCCGTCGTTGATCAGGGTCCAGGTCTCCGGGTCGATGCGCTGCGTCCAGATTTCGGTCTGCCCCTCCCACTGCGGGTCGAGGGCGGGACGGGTCTGCGTCCAGTACACCGCGCCGTCGCAATCCTCGAAGATATCCGGATCGATGCCCTCGGCGCCCTCGATCCAGTACGGACCGGACCACGGTCCCTCAAGCTCGTCGGCCACGATCGCGAAGTTGCCCTCCGCCTTGGCGGCGGCCGCGAGTTCCTCCTCGGTGACGCCGCCGCGCCGCGCCGCCTCCTCATTGATGCGGGCGATCGTGCAGACGATGACGTACCGGCCACCGATGCGGCGCAACGTCGGCGCGTAGACGCCGCCCGAATCCTCCACGAACGGGATGAGCAGACGACGGGCCATCGCCTCGTCGATGGCGTCGGAGACGTGGATCCACCGCCCCAAGTCGTCGGAGGTGTGGATCGGCAGGCCGGGCACCAGTTCGAACGAGGAGTTGACCATGGCGATGCGGCCGTGGTCCGCGTCCCACATCCAGGACGGGTCCGGGTACATGCCGGTCAGGATCGGATTGGTGATGGTGGTTGTGGTCATCGTCGTGGTCCTTGTACAGAGAGTTGGATGCGCTGTCTCGAAACTTTCATACAGCGTTGTACCAAAGTGTGGTGAAACTTTCGGAGCCCCGAAACGGGAGAACGCCCACGGGTTGCCCCCGCAGGCGTTCTCTCGATCAATCGGAAGGAAAAGGAGAAAGGAGAATATGACTGGTTCTATGGTGTCGACCGCCTCTTACCGCCGAGGCGGCCGACACCGGTTCGCCATCTTCGGGCCCTCCCGGCAGGTCGGGCCCGGAATCATCACGCCTCGGCGAGGGCGTCGATGATGTAGTTGTTGATCGTGGCCTTGACGGACTCGAGGTGATCCGACTTGGTGGCCTCGATGAGCTTGGCCTGCGGGATGTCCAGAGCGTACTCCTCCAGGGAGGCCAGCGTGGCGGTGCCGTCCTCGATGGTGGCGCCGATGCCGGAGTCGTAGGAAGCGTAGCGCTCGGCCTGCAGGTTCTGGATGAACTTGTCCTCGTGCATCTTCGCGGCGACCAGCAGGCCGGCGGCGAAGGTATCCATGCCCGCGATGTGCGAACGGAACAGGTCCTCGGCGTCGAAGGAGGTACGACGCGGCTTGGCATCGAAGTTCAGGCCACCGTGAGGACCGATCTGGCCCTCGTCGATGACCTCCCACATCACGGTGGTGGTCTCCATCAGGTCAGTCGGGAACTCGTCCATATCCCAGCCGATCAGCTTGTCGCCCTGGTTCGCGTCGAGCGAGCCGAGCACGCCGGCCTCACGGGCCGTGCGGATCTCATGCTGGTAGGTGTGGCCGGCCAGGTTGGCGTGGTTGCCCTCGAGGTTCAGCTTCATGAAGTCGATGTCGTAGGTCTTCAGGAAGGCGATGGCGGTGGCGGCATCGAAGTCGTACTGGTGCATCGTCGGTTCCTTGGCCTTCGGCTCGATCAGGAACTGGGCGTCCAGACCGATCTCCTTGGCGTACTCATGGCACATGTGGAAGAACTTGGCCATGTGCTCCTGCTCACGCTGCATCTGCGTGTTCCACAGGTTCTCGTAGCCTTCGCGGCCGCCCCAGAACACGTAGTTCTCGGCGCCCAGGCGCTTGGCGATCTCCAGGCTGTGCTTCAGCTGGCCGCCAGCGTAGGCGTAGATGTCGGCGAACGGCGAGGTGGAGGCACCGGAGACGAAGCGCGGGTTGGTGAACAGCGAGGAGGTGTTCCACAGCAGCTTGACGCCGGTGGCCTTCATGTTCTCCTCGATCTTGTCGACGACCTTGTCCAGGTTGGCGTTAGTCTCACGCAGGGTGTCGCCTTCCGGAGCGATGTCGCGGTCATGGAAGCAGAAGTACTCGGCGCCGAGCTTGGTGAAGAACTCGAAGGCGTAGTCGACCTTGGCCAGAGCCTCGTCGAGCGGGTTGGAGTACTTGCCGTACCACGGACGGTGAGCGGTGCCGGTGCCGAACGGATCGACGAGCTCCTGATCGAAGGTGTGCCACCAGGCGACGCCGAAGCGCAGCCAGTCCTTCATCTTCTTGCCGGCGACGACGCGATCGGCGTCGTAGTAATGGAAGGCCAGGCCCTCCTGCGGTCCCTTCTGGCGACCGACGTATTCGATCTTGTCAACATCCCACAGACCCATGGGTTGCTCCTTTGCTGTTGATTCGAGCTGTTATTGTGTCGGCGTTCTTGTGGTCCGCCGTTGCATACATAGTAAGACCATTTACCCAAGTATGTCAATTCGTTTAACTTTATCGGCGTTTCGCGCCACCACACACCGGTTCCTCCCAATCCATCCCACCCACAACTTCATGGACTCTGATACATCTCCACCGTACCGCGCTTCACCAAACCTTGGAATTTCAACACTTTTCAATTCCTCACCGAGCCCTGAATGCATCAGAGTCCGAAAGCGACAGGTCACCCCACATCCACTCCAAGCACCGCAACCATGCGGTACAGAATCTCCCGGACGAACCACCATGCGTTCCGCACCACACCCACATGTGACACGCAAGTCCGGCGACACACGCCCGGACGACTCCGTTATAGTGCATCGCCGCAGGCCAGAGTACAGACACGATCCGGCCCGCAACCTCGACAAAGCCAACGGTGCGCCGCAACAGAGTCCCCAGCTTGTGGTGATAGTGTGCATATCAACAATGAAGTATTGACATCTCAATGTTGAGATCCTCGCCTTATAGCGCACCACACAGCTCTGAGGCCGGCCGGCACCACGGCACAGCCATCCACCCATCCCATACACGCAAAGGAGCATCGCATGACATTGCAAACCCTGCTCGAACCGCTCGAGATCAACCATATGACCCTGAAGAACCGCATCATGTTCCCGCCGATGACCACCGGTTACGAGGCACGCGACGGTTCCATCACCGAGCAGAGCATCAACTTCTACAAGCGCGTGGCCGAAGGCGGTGCCTCCTACATCGTGCTCGGCGACGTGACCCCCGTGCACACCATCTCCCCCACGCCCAAGCTCGTCAACGATGATCAGATCCCCTCGTTCAAGGCCCTGGCCGACGCGCTGCACGAGTTCGGCTGCAAGCTCGGCCTGCAGGTGTTCCATCCGGAGTACGACACAGTGGCCGTGGCCGAACTGTTTGCCAAGGGCGACATGGCCGGCGCCCGGGCCAAGCTGCACCATGACATGCAGCACTACATCAATGAAGTCACCGGCGAACGCCTTCAGGAGATCCTCGGCCACATCACCGCACTGGCCCGCCGCGCCACGCAAGCCGGCGCAGACGCCATCGAAGTGCACGGCGACCGTCTGGTCGGCTCACTGTGCTCGCCGCTGATCAACCAGCGCACCGACGAATACGGCGGCAGCTTCGAGAACCGGACCCGTTTCGCCCGCGCGGTCGTACGCGCCATCCGCGAGGGATCACCGGACATCTGCATCGACTACAAGCTGCCGATCATCACCGAAAATCCCCAGCTCGGCCGCGGAGGCCTGTTCATAGACGAGGCGGTGGAACTCGCCAAACTGCTCGAGGCCGACGGCATCGACACCTTCCATGTCGGTCAGGCCAACCACACCGGCAATCTCAATGACACCATCCCCGCGATGGGCACGCGCCCCGAATGCTTCATGGCACCCTACGCCCGCCCTATCAAGGAGGCCGTGTCCGTGCCGGTCTCCACGGTGGGACGCATCATGACCCCGGAGGACGGCGCCCGGCTCATCGAGGAAGGCGTATGCGATTTCATCGGTCTCGGCCGCCCGATGCTGTGCGACCCCGATTACGCAAACAAGGTGGCCGCGGACCAGGTCGATCTGATTCGCCCGTGCATCATGTGCAACC
>DGYMI06202__coassemble_1426_pt1 | contig 13817 bp, 10 predicted proteins | sample DGYMI06202__metabat2_high_PE_015 | metagenome-assembled genome bin DGYMI06202 | reverse complement strand
ATCAGGCGGTGCCCATGGGCAGGAAGATGGCCATCGAGAGCACGAACATCACCACGACGCCCACGATCATCGGGACACTGGTGCGGCGGATGATCTCGAACGGGTTCTTCTTGACCGTTCCGGAGACGATCATGATGACGCCGGCCACCGGGGACAGCTCGCGCAGCAGGTTGCCGGCCAGGCTCATCGCGATCGTCACGGCGATTGACACAGCAATGTTTGTTTTTCAATCTTCTGCCGGACAATCCGCAGTTGCGGGGTCGACACCGGCAATCCGAAGAACTCCTAGGTTCTCCAGAACAACAAAAAGAGCTGGCCCGAACACCCGGGCCAGCTCATGGGAGAGAGGGAAGGAAAAGTGTTACAGGATCCGTGACGGAGTCTTACGCCCCGCCACGGATCATACGTCACTCTCCGGCGTTTTCCTCGACACCCTTGCGGATGCGCTTGCGGAACGCCAGGAAGATGAGCAAGGTCACCAGCGCGGCCAGGCCCATGATCCAGAACATGTTGGACACTGCCGCATTCGGACCGGGCTCGATGCCGAAGAATCCGACCGAGGCAAAAGCGGGGCTCGCCATCAGGGAGCTGTAGACCGCCATGCCGAGCGAGGCACCGGTGTTCATCGACAGATCGCACAGACCGATACCACGGCCACGCTCCTCGACCGGCAGCGAGTCCGAGGTCGAGTCGTACAGCGGGGTGTAGACCAAGGTCATGCCGGCCATAAACAGGCAGGCCAGAATGGTCAGCAGCACCAGACCGCTCTTAACCAGCAGACCGGAAACGCAGAAGCCAATCACCATCATGACGGCGGCAAGGATGATCGTGCGCTCACGGCCAATGGCGTTAACGATCGGGCCGGTGATCAGGCCGACGATAACGGCCACCACATACACCAGGAACAGGCAGACCGACACCATGGTCAGGGAGATGTCATAGACATCGGCCGCGATCACGTTGTAGATCGGGACGCAAGCAAAATCGAAGAAGCAGAACAGGAAGATCATGGACAACAGCACCATGAACGGCAGGTTCTTGACCATGCTCACGGTAAGGAACGGCTGCTTAGCCTTGGCGACATACACGCCGAACACGATGCCCAGCACAACGATCGCCACGACGAGCCACACGCTCGGGAACGAGAACACGATGGCCAGCAGAGCCGCGATGATGGCGAACAGGGTGATGCCCACCCAGTCGATATGCTGATGCAGGCCGCTGACGTCCGGGGTGTTCTTAACGATAAGCGGAAGAACCAGCAGGGCGAGCAGCGGGATCAGGAAGAGGAACTTCCAGTCGAACGCAGACACCACGCCACCGGCCAGGACGCCGATGCCGCTTGCAAGATAGAAGATTGCGTTAAAGACGCCGATGTACACCGACTTCTCGTTATCACGCAGATACTTCACGACCATGACCAGGAACACGGAACCGCACACCTGACCACCGGCGACCTGAATCATTCGGGCGATGACCACGGCCCAGAAGCTACCCGCGCCAAAGAATCCGAGCAGCGCGCCGACGACCAGAGCGCCGACGCCGGCGACCGTCAACCGCTTAGGCGAGATGAAATCGCACAGCGTGCCATACAGCATGCAGACGACGCCAAGCACGATGCCGGGCAGCGTGCTGATAAGGGCCGCCTGCTGCGACATGCCAAGCGAATCTCCGATGTTCTGGAACACCAAGTTAAAGGCTTGGGTCATCAGCTGTCCGAGCGTAAAGACCGTGAGCAGCGCAGGAAGCGCCTTCTTGGTCTTCCGACGATTCTCTTCAAAATCGTCCACCGGCGGTGCAACCGCCGCCGAAGTTGATTCAGACATTTTGTTCTCCTTTTCTCTTCGTCACTTCAAAGAAGTCGCCAACGCGTACAGCCTGTCGAAGAACTGCTTGTCGAAACGTTCCGAGTCAACGGCCAAAGCCACCTTGGTGTTCTTGGGGCCGGTCATCAGCTTGAACGGATCTCCAATGGTGCGTCCACGCTCCGGGCCTTCGGTCTCCACCTTGAGAGCGATCGGGAAGGTCGTCACCAGCGTCGGGTCGATGGCGACAGCCGCAGCCAGGGGATCATGCAGGAAGCAACCACCAGCGAAGCTCTCGTCATACTTGATGCTGATATCGATGTAGTAATCGGTCATGTCGGCAAGGAACTTGCCCGCTGCGCTGCCGGTGTCACGCAGCTTTTGCGTGTCCTCCATCGGCATCAGCGCCTGCATCGTCACGTCCAGACCGATCATCGTGATGTCGGCCCCCGACGAGAACATCTCGTTGGAAGCCACCGGATCCTGAGACATATTCGCCTCGGCGAACGGGCTCACGTTACCCGGCTGCGTAAGGCTTCCGCCCATCGTGACGATGTGGATCTTCTCGATGATCGAGGGATCCTTGCGCATGGCAGCGGCGATGGTAGTGGACGCGCCGGTCGGTACCACAACAAGATCGTCACCATATGCATGAACGGACTCAATGATGAAATCAACGGCACTCTTCTCTTCGGGAGCACGATCAGACTTCACCGGCACTTCGACGTTGCCCAGACCGTTCTTTCCGTGGAACAGTTCCGAATCCTCCGTCACCGCGAACGATTCCGCATCGCAAGCATGCTCGATTCCCCGGAACACCGGCACATCCTCGCGGCCAAACATGGCCAGCAGATCGAGGTCGTTGCGAACACCCTGTTCCAAGGTAACGTTGCCGTAAGTTCCGGTAATGCCGATCAATTCCGCTTCCGGAGACGCCAGCACATAGGCCAGCGCAAGCGTATCATCGATGCCCGTGTCCAAATCAAGGATGATTTTCTTCATAGTAGCCTTTCTTCGTTGACGGCTTTATGTCGTTCCTTTTATTACTGCGGAACCGCTACCGCGCCAATGATAAATTGTTTTATCACCGGTAACACATATTACACAACTGCTAAAACGTTTTGTCAAATCGACACGTCGTGTCGCATTCATTCATTTACTTGTCAACCAGGCTCACCGCTCCGGAGGCGCCACCCCCACCGAACCGCGTTGCACGAACACCGTGGGGATCCGCCGGTTCTCCGCACGACGTTTCCGCTTGGCACCGATCCTGGCCAGCAGCATCTCCACCCCCTGCCGGCCCATGTCGGCCGTCTGCTGCGAGATGATGGCGACCTGCGGACTCATCAAGCGGAACGCGTCGATATCGTCGAACGACACCACGGACAGGTCCTCCCCCACATCCATGCCGCGGTCGTGGAGCAGGCCGATCAGCGCAATCGCATCCGGCGAGTACGCGCAGAGCATCGCCGTCACGTCCTCCGCCAACAGCGCCATCAACGCGTCCTTGCGTGAACGGAACGAATTGTCGCAGTCCACAACAACCGCACCATCCTCCCCCAGCAGTTTGCCCGCGATGGCGCGGAACGCCGTCTCACGTTCATTCACGTTGACCGACCCCAGCGAGGAATGCGCCACGAACCCCACACGCCGGTGCCCCAGCTGGCGCAACGTATCCACCGCGCTCTCAATGCCCGGATACGGATCCGAAACCACCGACGGCACCGTATCGAGCCCCTCCACGGTACGGTCGACGAACACCAACGGCAGGTCGCGGTCAATGAGCGACCTGATACCCGGGGAATCGGCGCCCTCCGGCACCACGATGGCGCCATCGATGCGCTGGCCGAGCAGCGTGGTGATGAACGCGTCCTGCCGCTGCACATCCTCGGCGGACGTGCCGATCAGCGTGCTGTACCCCTTCTCGTACAGCTGCTCCTCCATCGAGGAGACCAGATCGGCGAAGAACGGGTTGCGGATATCCGGCACCAGCAGACCCACCGTTCTGGACTCGGACAGGCGGATGCCCTGCGCCCTAGAATCCGGCACATAACCCAACTCGTCCACGGTCCTGCGCACCAGTTCCTTGGTCTCGTCGGAGAAACGCCCTTTGCCATGCAGAATCTGCGAGACGGCCGTAATCGACACCCCCGCTTTTTGGGCCACATCACGTATCGTCGCGAAAGCCATCAGTCCCCTTCCTCATCGTCTACAACAGCTTACCCCCAAAACATCGTGCGCATACGGCACTTCCTTAATCGTTTTACCCTACGCGCACATACGGGTGCCGGATACGGCGCGACGTCCGCCGCGGCCGCATGCGCATGCGGCTTCGACGAACGTCGCGTTGTCAAGAGCGCTGCACCCGGTCCGGCGTGCGGCCGGCCCGGATCAGTCGAGCTCGATGGCGCCGGTGTACAGCTGGTAGTACTCGCCCTTCTTCTCCAGCAGCTCCTCGTGGGTGCCGCGCTCGATGATGCGGCCGTGGTCGAGGACCATGATCACGTCGGAGTTGCGGATGGTGGACAGGCGGTGGGCGATGACGAAGACCGTGCGGCCCTCCATCAGCGCGTCCATGCCGGCCTGCACGACGGCCTCGGTGCGGGTGTCGATCGAGGAGGTGGCCTCGTCCAGGATCAGGCACGGCGGGTTCGCCACGGCGGCGCGGGCGATGGAGATCAGCTGGCGCTGGCCCTGCGACAGGCCGGAGCCGTCGCCCTTGAGCACCGTGTCATAACCCTGCGGCAGCATGCGGATGAAGCTGTCGGCGTTCACCAGCTCGGCCGCCTTGATGCACTCCTCGCGCGTGGCGTCCGGATTGCCGTAGCGGATATTGTCCATCACGGTGCCGGTGAACAGGTTCACGTCCTGCAGCACGATGCCGAGGGACCGGCGCAGATCCTGCTTGCGGATGCTCTTGACGTTGATGCCGTCGTAGAGGATCTGGCCTTCCTGGATGTCGTAGAAACGGTTGATCAGGTTGGTCACCGTGGTCTTGCCTGCGCCGGTGGCGCCGACGAGCGCGACCTTCTGGCCCGGCTCGGCGAACCAGGTGATGTCGTGCAGGACCGGCTTGTCCGGGTTGTAGCCGAAGGTCACGTTGGTGAAGCGCACGTCGCCGCGCAGCAGCGTGAGCCTGCCGTCGGGCGAGGTGATGGCGCTGTCGCGGGCGTCCATCGCGATCTCATACGCGCGGCCCTTCAGGGTCTTGGCGTAATTCAGCGAGCGGGTGCCGTCATCGCTGGCCTCGCGCTTCCAGGCCCAGTGATGGGTCGGACGCAGGGTCTCGGTCATCGTGCGGCCGTCGGAGGCCAGCTCCACGTTGACCAGGCGCACGGTGCCCTTGTCGCTCTCCGGCGGCTCGTCCATCAGCGCGAAGATGCGGGAGGCGCCGGCCAGGGCCATCATGACCATGTTGAACTGCTGGGAGACTTGGCCGATCGGGTTGGTGAACGACCGGGCGAGGGTTAACAGCGAGATCAGCGCGCCGACGGTCAGGTCGCCCGTGCCGGACAGGCCGAAGTTGCCCACGCCGGCCAGCGCCATCGCGCCGCCGACCACGGCCAGCAGGATGTACAGCAGATAGCCCATGTTGTTGACCACCGGCATCGTGACGTTGCCGTAGATGTTGGCCTGGGCGCTGGCATGGAACAGCTCCTCGTTCTTGGCGTCGAACGTGACGGCGGTGGCCGGCTCGTGGTTGAAGACCTTGATGACCTTCTGCCCGTCGACCGACTCCTCCACGAAGGCGTTGACCTCGCCGAGGGACTGCTGCTGCTTGAGGAAGAAGCGGCCGGAGCGGCCGACGATCACGCGCACGACGCCGAACAGCAGCACGGAGAACGCGAGCACGAACAGCGTGACCGGAACGGACAGCCACAGCATGGAGACCAGTGCGGCGAGCGCGGAGATCGAGGACTGGAACATCTGCGGGAACGACTGGCTGATCGCCTGGCGCAGCGTATCGGTGTCGTTGGTGTAGCGGCTCATGATGTCGCCGTGCTCGTGCGTGTCGAAGTACTTGATCGGCAGCAGCTGCTGGTGGGCGAACATCTCGTCGCGGATCTCCTTGAGCACGCCCTGCTCCACGTTGACCAGGAGCCATTGGGTGAGCCAGGAGCAGAAGGTGCCGACCGCGTACAGGCAGGCCATGGTGGTCAGCACCTGGATCAGCGGGGCCCAGTCGGGGTTGTCGAGACCCACGATCGGCAGGATGTAGTCGTCGATCAGCGACTGCAGGAACAGCGCGGATCCGGCCTGCGCCGCCGCGGATACCAGGATGCAGAGCACCACGACGGCCACTTGGATCTTGAATTTCAGGATGTAGCCGAACAGTCGCTTGATGGTGCCCGGAGCCGCCTTGGTGCGTTTGAGCACCGGGCTGCGATCGCTGATTTTTTCGTCAGCCATGCGTTGCACGTCCTTCTTGCTGGTGTTCTTCTCGGTTGCGGCGGAAGCGGTCTGCGTCATCACTGCTCACCCGCCTTGTTCTGGGTCTGCGACTCGTAGATCTCACGGTATTCGTCGCAGGTCTGGAGCAGTTCCTCATGTGTGCCCCTGGCGATGATGCGGCCGGCGTTCATCACCAGGATCAGGTCGGATTCCTCGACCGACGCCACGCGCTGGGCGATGATGATCTTGGTGGTGTCCGGGATCTCGTGGTGGAAGGCCTCGCGGATCAGCTTGTCGGTCTTGGTGTCGACGGCGCTGGTGGAGTCGTCCAGGATCAGGATCTTCGGCTTCTTCAGCAGGGCGCGGGCGATGCACAGACGCTGGCGCTGACCGCCGGAGACGTTGGTGCCGCCCTGTTCGATGTACGTGTCGTACTTCTTCGGGAACTCCTGGATGAAGCCGTCGGCCTGCGCGAGCTGGCAGGCGTGGCGGATCTCCTCGTCGGTGGCGTCCGGGTTGCCCCAGCGCAGGTTCTCGGCGATGGTGCCGGAGAACAGGATGTTCTTCTGCAGCACCATGGCCACCTGGTCGCGCAGGGTGACCAGATCGTAGTCACGCACGTCGACGCCGCCGACCTTGAGCGAACCCTTGGAGACGTCGTACAGGCGCGGCACGAGCTGCACGAGGCTGGACTTGGCGGAACCGGTGCCGCCGACGATGCCGACGGTCATGCCGGATTCGATCTTCAGGTCGATGTCGTCGAGCACGGGCTTCTCGGAGCTGTCGGAGTAGCGGAAGGTCACGTGATCGAATTCGATCGAGCCGTCCTTGACCTCCGTGACCGGGTTCTCATGGTCGCGCACGGTGCTGATCTCGTTGAGCACCTGGCAGATGCGTTCGGCCGAGGCGCGCGAGATGATGACCATGACGAAGATCATGGAGATCATCATCATGCTCATGAGGATCTGCAGCGCGTAGGTGACCAGCGCGGTCATGTCGCCGGTGGTCAGGCCGAGCGCCGGATCGTTGCCGGAGGCCACGATCTGCTGCGCGCCGACCCAGGAGATGACGATGAGGGCCGTGTAGATGCACAGGTTCATGGCCGGGGCGTTGAAGCTCAGGATCTTCTCGGCGCGGACGAAGTTGTTGTAGATCGTCTCGGAGATGCCGCCGAACTTGCGGTCCTCATGCTCCTCGCGGTTGAACGACTTGACCACGCGGATGCCCTGCAGGTTCTCGTCCACCACGTTGTTCAGCTCGTCGTAAGTGTGGAACACACGCTCGAAGATCGGGTGCACGTAGGCGGCCAGGCCGATGAGCACCACGGCCAGGATCGGGATGATCACGAGGAACACCAGCGAGATCTCCTTGCTGATGCGGAACGCGAAGACCCAGGAGACGATCATCATGACGGGGGCGCGCACGGCGGTGCGCACGATCATCATGTAGGCGTTCTGCAGGTTGGTCACGTCGGTGGTGAGCCTGGTGATGATCGAACCGGTGGAGAACCGGTCGATGTTCGTGAAGCTGAAGCCCTGCACCTGTGCGAACAGGTCGTGGCGCAGGTTCTTGGCGAAGCCGGCGGCGGCGATGGCCGCGTACTTGCCGGCCAGGAACCCGCATACCAGCGAGACCAGCGCGCACAGCAGCAGGATCAGGCCGAATTTGAGGATGGCCGGCATGTTGCCGCCGGTGATGCCCTCGTCGATCAGCGTGGCCATGACGGTCGGGATGGCGATCTCGAGGATGCCTTCGACCAGCACGAACGCGGGGGCCAGCAGGCTGGATGTCTTGTATTCGCGCAGGCTTCTGCCCAGCGTCCGGAGGATATGCTTCGGACGCTCCTGCGACTGGTCCACGGCCGGCTGCGACGTCTCGTCGACGGCTGCGGTGGTGGCTGTCATATCGTTTCCGTTCCTTCCTGTGTTGATGATGTCGATGCGGTTGCGGCGGCCCCGGTCCGTCTGCCGGCGGTCTCCTGCGCATCCCCGGGCTCCCCCGGCCTCGCGCATTCCCAGCCGACCATGCCGGTGGCCGCAAGATTGCGTTTCATATGGTCCAGCAAGTCGAGCAGCTGCGATACCTCCGCATTGCTCATCCCGCCCAGCAGCACCTGTTCCATACGCGAGGCGTTGTCCCGCAACGCCTCGGCGATGGCGCGCGCCTTGTCTGTAAGGACGATCTTGCGCAGTCTGGCGTCATAGTCCACCGACCGGCGCTCGATCAGGCCCTTCTTCTCCATCAGGCCCAGCACGCGCGATGCGGTGGATCGGGTGATGGAGAAGCGCTGCTCGATGTCGTACTGGAAGATGTCCCGGTCCCGGTGCCGTTCGAGGTACACGATGATATGCGTGTTCCCGCCGGTGGCGATGCGCGCCTCCTGCGGCATCGTGACCGCCAAATACCGATTGATCATGTTGTGCAGCGAGCGGATCTCGATACTGGGGCGCGTGCGTTCCAGCACCGCGGCCAGCTCAGGGTCGGCCCACTGCCTCAGGGATTCCATCGTCTGCGCTTCACCCCCTTCCTTTCAGTTCACTGTGGTAACCGAACGGTTAGCATATTATGAAGCATATACAACTGTTGCATATACAACATTCGGCGTGTCGCCATCGACGCCTCGGCACACCTCCGCGTGCCGCCGCCCCGCACCGGTCGATTCACGCTTTCGCCCCCTCGGAAAAGTTGTGAATCCGAACCGCACCATACACAATATCCGCGGAACAACCGAATAACGGCATTCCGCGGATGTTGCGCTTGAATCGATCACTAGGCCGATTCACGGTTTTGCGAAGACGAAAACCGTGAATCGTCTTACCCTATTCAGCACCGGTCATAGCTGAAACGACGGATGTCGGCCAGCGTCCGCAGGCTCTCCTCCCGCCAGGTCATGCACACCGGGAAGACGTGCCCCAGGCTGTCGTGCCGGGCGGGCTTCCAATCGTGCAGCTCGAAGTCGGTCCCCTTGCGCGCCAGCGCCGTGGCGAGCGCCAGCGTCTCGGCCTGGATGAAGTCGTCGGCGCTGGTCAGCAGGAACAGCGGCGGCAGATCCACGTTCGCCACGATATCCGGCGCGGTCAGGAAATCCGGATCGGCTGCGTCCAGTCCGGCGAAGAACCCCGGACCAAGCGTGGATTCCAGGTTCTTGCGCTCAGTGCCGTAGGCCACGCCCCGCCCGGCGGCCCGCTCCGGCGAGGCCAGGCTGTAGACGCCGCAGACGAGCGCGCCGCCCTTGAACCCGATGCCGGACGCCTGCCCGATGCCGAAGGCCTCGGCCGCACGCCCGCTGTTCTCGATCGCCAGCGTCAACAGGGCCAGGGCGCCGCCGGCGGAGTCGCCGGTGATGAACACGGCGTTCGGATCGACCGGGTAGTCGGCCAGGTGCGCCTTCAGCCAGCGCAGGGCGGCCTGGACGTCGGCCAGTTGGCCCTTGAGATCGGTCTGCGGTGCCGGCCGGTAGTTCAGAGAGACGACGGCGAAGCCCTGCTGCGCCAGATGCGTGTTGAAGTTGCGGTTGAGCTCCTTGTATCCATAGCAGAAGCCGCCGCCGTGGACGTCCACGTACACCGGCGTGACGTTGCTCATGCGCACGGCCGCCTCATGCGGCAGGTAGACGTCGAGCAGATGCCCGCGCACCTGCCCGGCCTCGGCGTCATACCCGCCGTCCGGCAGGTAGGCGATGTCCGTGACGACATCGACGTCTTCGGGGTCGTGCCACCGTTCGGTGCGCGGATGGTCGTAGCGTATGGTCTCGCAGCGCGAGGTCAGGATCGCGGCGGCCACGGACGGATCGACCCCGTCCAGATCGCCGTCGATCTCGGTCCAGCGCTCGGCGTCCTTCAACGCCTGCTCGTCGTACTTGCTCAGGTCTCGTTGTATCGTCATCGACATCCCTTTCACTCAGGCCACGGTGAACGTGGCGCGCTTGAGGTCCTCGCGGCGGCTCGAATGACCGATCAGCAGTTCGAACTCGCCGGGTTCCACGATGCGGCGCGCATCCGGATCCACGATCGTGCAGTCGGCCACCGGGATGTCGAACTCGATGGTCGCGCTCTCGCCGGGCTGCAGCTCGACGCGGCGGAACGCCTTGAGCTCGCGGTCGGTCCAGCTGTACGAGGTCACCAGGTCACCGACGTAGGCCTGCACGATCTCGATGCCCGGACGGTCGCCCGTGTTGGTCAGCGTGACCGAGGCATGCACGGTGCCGTCGGTGGTGAACGGGGTGTCCGCGCCATCGATGACGACCTCGCCGTATGCGAAGGTGGTGTAGGACAGGCCCTCGCCGAACGCGAACGCCGGATCCTGCGTGAGGTCGGCGTACCGGTTGCCGTGCTGGCCGCGGATCTGGTTGTAGTACACCGGCAGCTGGCCCGCGTGACGCGGGAAGGTGATCGGCAGTCGGCCGCTCGGCTCGGTCCGGCCGAGGATGATCTCGGCGATGGCGCGGCCGCCCTTCATGCCCGGGCTCGGCGCCCACAGCAGCGCGGAGACGCCCTCGGCCGGGGCCATGTCCACAACCACGCCGTTGGTGCCGATCACTGAGGCCGGCAGCACCATCGGCTTGGAGCTCATCAGCACGACGGCGAACGGCTTGCCGGTCTCCCTCGCGACGGCGGCGAGCGCATCGATCAGCGCGTTCTGTCCGCCCAGCAGCTCCAACGTGGCGGTCGAGCAGGTTTCGCCGATCATCTGCATGACGTCGCCGACCACGGCCACGATGAGGTCGGAACGCCGCGCGTTCTCGACCGCCTCGTCGAGCAGGGCCTGGTCGAAGGCAGCGGAGACGCCGACCTTCGGCCGGGGCTGGCCGTCGGGGAAGGTCTCGCCCTCCGGGTCGGGGATGAGGTCCACGATGTTCGCGCCGCGGGAGTAGGCGACCTCCCAATCCTCCGGCACGAGCGCCTTGAAACCGTCGAGCACGGTGTCGATCATCTCACGCGGGTGGCCGTCGGGCATCCAGTCGACCTGACCGGAGTTGCCGGCCCAGTCGCCCAGCTGCATCTGCGCGTCGTCGGCGAGCGGGCCGACGACGGCGATGCGCTTGGGGCCGTCGGCCGCGGACGGTTCGAACGGCAGCGCGCCGTTGTTCTTCAGCAGCGCCACGGATTCGCGGGCCACCTCCAGGTTGAGCCGCTGGTGTTCATCGGAACCGATGACGGCCTTGATGCGTTCGGCGTCAGGCAGGCGCGGATCCTCGAACAGGCCGAGGCGGAACTTGAGCGCCAGGATGCGGGAGACGGCATCGTCGATCAGCGCCTCGTCGAGCATGCCGGTACGCACGGCCTCGATCGCACCCTCGTAGAACTGCGGCGTGGTCATGACCAGGTCGTTGCCGGCCTTGACGGCGTCGGCGGCCGCGTGCGTGTAGTCCGGCTTGACGTGCTGCTCCCAGACGGAGCGGCCGACGTTGTCCCAGTCGGTGATCAGCGTGCCCTGGTAGTTCCACTCGCCGCGCAGCTTTTCGCTGAGCAGCCAGTGGTTGAATGTGACGGGCACGCCCTCGATGGATTCGTAGCCGAGCATGAACGTGCCGCAGCCCTCCTTGGCCACGCGTTCGAACGGCGGCAGGAACCAGGATTCGAGCTTGCGGTGCGACAGGTCGGCCTCGGAGGCGTCGCGGCCGCCCTGGGTTTCGGAGTATCCGGCGAAGTGCTTGGCACAGGCCAGGACCGCATCCTTGGGCAGCGGCTCCCCGGCCTTGGCGCCGCCCTGGTAGCCCTTGACGATGGCGGAGGCCATCTCGCCGATCAGCGTCGGGTCCTCGCCGAAGGTTTCGCCGACGCGGCCCCAGCGGGTGTCTCGGGCGATGCACAGCACCGGGGAGAACGTCCAGTGCACGCCGGTGGCGGAGACCTCCTCGGCGGTGGCGCGGCCGGCGGCCTGGACCTTCTCGGGATCCCAGCTGACGGCCATGCCGAGCTGTTCGGGGAAGATGGTGGCGCCCGGCCAGAACGAGTAGCCGTGAATGCAGTCGTCGCCGATCAGCACGGGGATATTCAGGCGTGTTTTGGTGTCCACGGCCTCCACCACGCGGGGCAGGTCCTCGGGCCTGGTGTGCAGGACCGAGCCGACATGCTTGTTCACGATGAGCTCGTCGAGGTCGGCGCTGCGGGCGTCCAGCTGCATCATCTGGCCGACCTTCTCCTCCAGGGTCATGCGGCCGAGCAGGTCCGCGATGCGCTCCTCAACGGGCAGGTCGGGGTTCTTGTAGGGCATGGTGGCTTCATCGGCCATGGCTATCGCCTTTCTCCATCGAACGTATAGGTCCCTTACCGTTCGGCATTATACCCGCGACGACTCATCGACGTTCCGCGTTCAGCCCGGATATCCAGCCGTTGCGCCACGCATCGGACAGGGACCACGGCTCGCGCCCCGGACGCGGGCCGGAACCGTCGCGCAGCCGGCGCAGCTGGTAGCTCCAGAAGATGTGTCCGGCGCCGGCGTCCCACGTCCGCCGCTGCATCGCGGCGAGGTCGCGATAGATGCGGTCCTCCCGTGACCGCCGCTCCGGCACTCCGGCGCGGCCTGCCACGCGCCTCGCCATCGCATTCGCCAGGCTCCACTCCCCTACGACCACCGGCGTATGCCGCGCCGCACGACGGATCCGCCGCTCGCTCCATCGGAGATACGCGCGGTACGCCCGCATCGTATGCACCGGGGAGAACGCGTCGAACCCGACCAGATAGATATGCGTATCCAGCACCACGTTGCGCATCCCCTCGCGCACGAACCAGTCGCCCCACGCGCCCAGCCGGAAGCCGTCATGGAACATGATGACCGTTTCCGGCCGCAGCACACCGCGCAGCCGGCGGTACGACTCCCGGTAGAACGCCTTGAGGAAACGCATCGGCACATGCCCGCTGCCGTGCGCCTCCGCCGCGTCGCGGGCGGCGCCGGTTGAGGACGTGGTGCGGTAGACCAGCCAGCTGACCGGCTCATTGAGCACCTCGATGCCGAACAACGCCGGATCGTCGCGATACCGTGCAGCCAGCCGGGTCAGTACGTCCAACGCGAACCCGACGGCCTTCGGACTGCGGTGCCAACGGCACACACCGGTCAGTCCGCCGTTGTCGTACCCGTTCTGCGAGCCGGGCACGGTATGCAGGTCGATGAGGACCTTGAGTCCGGTGGCGTTGGCCCAGTCGAACGCACGGTCGAGGAACCCGACGCAGCCGGGATGCCCCGGCACGTCGCCGAAGATGAAATACGGCACCGGGATACGCACCAGGTTACAGCCGTGCGCAGCGATGGCACGGAAATCGTCGAGCGTGACGTAGGTCTCGCGATGGCGGCGCAGGAGACGGTCGAGGGCGTCCGACGGCATGGTCCGGTGCATCCAGATCTCGTCGGCTTCGCCGCTGGCGCGGAACAGCCCGGGCGTCATCCAGCGTTCCAGCACGAGCCAGTTGCCCAGATTCACCCCGCGGATCGGTTCGTCGAAGCCCAGCGCCACCCCATCACCTCCATCCCGTGCGATGCCCATCTCCCATCATCGCACACCGACGGCCCGCTTCGGAACGGCCTCGATCTCACCAACCCCCTTACCCGGTACATATACGGACTCTGACACATTCGGCCCTTTCTCTCTCCCGGACAACCGCGGAATTCCGGGGTTTTCGG
>DGYMI06202__coassemble_1213_pt1 | contig 19166 bp, 16 predicted proteins | sample DGYMI06202__metabat2_high_PE_015 | metagenome-assembled genome bin DGYMI06202 | reverse complement strand
ATACGAACGGTGCCCACCCGCAATAATCACAGGTGCCAACACCTACAAATATTCACTTCGCAACTTCATTGAGGACAGTGGGCAAAATCCAGCCGGTGATACAGCGAATCCACATTGCGAAGCTTTACGCTTCGCAACTTCATTGAGGACAGCTCGTTGGTCTTGGACGCCGTGTCGTCCATGCTCATTGCGAAGCTTTACGCTTCGCAACTTCATTGAGGACTACACCATGACGGATGCCACTCCGCTGATGGACTATTGCGAAGCTTTACGCTTCGCAACTTCATTGAGGAACGACCGGAGGGCACATCCAGCCGACCGTGGACGTGGATATTGCGAAGCTTTACGCTTCGCAACTTCATTGAGGAAGTCCGGACGGTGTCATACCGAACACTTGGCCGAATTGCGAAGCTTTACGCTTCGCAACTTCATTGAGGACTACGGTAGAGGCCGCTGGATTGGCGTGAGGTACATTGCGAAGCTTTACGCTTCGCAACTTCATTGAGGAACCGGTAACTTCCGCGAAGCGATGGAGAAGGGCGAATTGCGAAGCTTTACGCTTCGCAACTTCATTGAGGAGACTGCCAGACCACGCTCCGGGACACCAGACGCGTCAACATTGCGAAGCTTTACGCTTCGCAACTTCATTGAGGACGATAATCCGGTCGATAGTCGGCTCGGCGTCGGTAATTGCGAAGCTTTACGCTTCGCAACTTCATTGAGGAATCCATTCGTGCGGAGTCGAGGAACGCGCCGGCGACATTGCGAAGCTTTACGCTTCGCAACTTCATTGAGGATCCCAGCGGCGTCTCCGTGGTCCCGTCCCCCGTCATTGCGAAGCTTTACGCTTCGCAACTTCATTGAGGAGTTCGAGACGTTGACGGCAATCGATGCGATGATCATTGCGAAGCTTTACGCTTCGCAACTTCATTGAGGACTGGGTGTTGGGGTCCCGCACGCCGATAGGAGGAAATTGCGAAGCTTTACGCTTCGCAACTTCATTGAGGATGGATGGCGTTGTCGTACTCGATGTTCGCGGTGCGATTGCGAAGCTTTACGCTTCGCAACTTCATTGAGGAGTGCCGGAGAAGGTCTTCGATAAGGCGTTCGACATTGCGAAGCTTTACGCTTCGCAACTTCATTGAGGACCGACGGGCGTGTCCCTCGTGTGCGTGGCCGTGAAATTGCGAAGCTTTACGCTTCGCAACTTCATTGAGGATGTTCACGGCGCGTCCGCCTCGACCGGAATCTGTGTATTGCGAAGCTTTACGCTTCGCAACTTCATTGAGGAGGAAAACGGCGTGTACACGTTCAACGGGAACCCGATTGCGAAGCTTTACGCTTCGCAACTTCATTGAGGAATCAAGCGAACCAAGCACTACAGTGTGGTGCGCGGAGATTGCGAAGCTTTACGCTTCGCAACTTCATTGAGGATACATGCCCGTGAGCAGCACCGAATGCAGGATACACCATTGCGAAGCTTTACGCTTCGCAACTTCATTGAGGACGGCAAAGCAGGGCGATGCGCGACTACCTGCTGGCGTTATTGCGAAGCTTTACGCTTCGCATTTCGTTGAGGAGACCCGCTGAAGGATCCGGGCATCGACCAGTCGCTGCTCATTGCGAAGTACTATGCTTCGCACTTTCGTTGAGGAGTCATCCGCCGGTCAAGGAGGATGGACTGCGTAGTATTGCGAAGCTCTATGCTTCGCGCTTTCGTTGAGGAATGCTGGATGGCAACGAACCCGACCGCGACGCCGAATATTGCGAAGCTCTATGCTTCGCACTTTCGTTGAGGATCGAACATGTGAGTCTGAGGGCGATCCCGAGAGGGATTGCGAAGCTCTATGCTTCGCACCTTCGTTAAGGACCGGTGTGGATCGAGCTGCTGCCGCAGTCACTGTTATTGCGAAAGCTCTATGCTTCGCACCTTCGTTGAGGGGAGCTCAACGGCGGCCAGGGCCTGATACCGAACCAAACTGCGAAGTTCTATGCTTCGCACTTTCGTTGGGTCGTCCCGCGCACGAACATGACCGGCCTCGCTATTGCGAAGTTCTATGCTTCGCGCCTTCGTTAAGGATCAAGCCGTTGCACTCCATGGCGGATCAGACGCGGATTGCGGAACTGTATGTTTGCGCTTTCGTTGAGGAAAACGTGTATCGTTTGATGCATGACGACGATGAAGCAGGTGGCGCAGAAGGCGGGAGTCTCGGTATCCACGGTGTCGTTGGTGCTGAACCATCGCGACGCAGGCCGTGTGAAAGCCGAAATCGCCGAACGGGTGCGGAAGACCGCGGAGGAGCTGGGGTATCGGCCCAATCCGCTGGCCAGCAGTCTGCGTACCAGCAGGACCCATATCCTAGGCTTCATCAGCGAGGAGGTCGCCACAACCCCGTACGCCGGCGGCATCATCCTCGGGGCGCAGGACGCGGCCAGCCGATTGGGATACATCATGCTCACCGTCAGCACCGACGGCGAGTCCGACGAGGGTACGGAGATAGCCGCGCTGAAGCGCTACGGCGTGGATGGTTTCATGTACGCCAAGATGTCGAACCGCATCACGCATGTGCCGGATGCCCTGAAGGACGCTCCGGTGGTGCTGGTGGACGCCACCGATGCGGAAGGCCGGATTCCCAGTGTGGAACCGGATGAGATCATGATCGCCAAGGACGCCACCAATCGGCTGATCCAGGCCGGCTGCCGGCGCATCGCCTACATCGGGTGCAGCGAGCCGATGATCGCGCAGGACCTGCGTAAGGAGGGGTACCGTCGGGCCCTGGAGGAGGCCGGCATCGGCTACGATGAGCGGCTGGTCATCGATGTGCTGAACAACCGGCCCGCGTTGGATGAGGTCCGGGAGCTCTTCGACCGGGAGAATCCGGATGGCTTCTTCTGCTTCAACGATGCGCGCTCGTGGCCGGTATACGAGTGCGCGGCCCGCAGGGGGTTGACCGTGGGCAAGGATATCTCGGTGGTGGGCGTGGACAACCATCGCGTCATCGCCGAGACGTTCTCCCCGCAGCTGACCACGGTGGAACTGCCGCATTACGAGATGGGGTATTGGGCGGCGTGCAAGCTGATCTCGATGATCGAGGGGCGGTCGCTGGACGATGTGCCGATGCCTGCGACGCGAGCCCCGATTCCGCCGCTGGACTCGCCGATTCCCGCGAGGATCCATTGCACGTTGATCGAGAAGGAGTCCGTGGTCCGCTGAGCGTACTGTGTGCGGCGGTTGCGTGTAGTGTGGTCGACATATTGGATGCGACACGCCGGTGTGCAGTAGGCATGGAATCCAATAACGGCGCTATTTCAATCGTTTGACATTCGTGCGGCACTCAACGAGTGTAAATCGTTTGACGTAAAACGATTGACGTTTTATGATGGCATCACGATCCCTAAATGGTATGGCAGCCGAATGGAGATCCGCCGCTTCCGCGGCACAATCGAATACAAGGCAACGAAACGGCGGTCGCACGGCAGCGTCCGTCGCAAAGGGAAAAGAGATACACATGGCAAGTGCATCAAGGTCTGCATGGCGCAACCCGTCGTATCTGCAGAGCTCCTTCGGCATCTTCATGTTCTTCTGCTCGTGGGGCATCTGGTGGTCGTTCTTCTCCAGGTGGCTGCTGGACCCGGAGAAGGGCCTGGGCATGACCGCGGCCGAACAGGGGCAGATCTACTCCATCAATTCCCTGGCCACGCTGATCATCATGTTCGTCTACGGCGTGATCCAGGACCAGCTGGGCATCAAGCGCAAGCTCGTCATCGCGGTCTCGGTCATCGCCGCGCTGGTCGGCCCGTTCGCCCAGTTCGTCTACGCCCCAATGCTCACCGCCGGCGGCACCACCCGCTTCCTGGGTGTGCTGCTCGGCTCCATCGTGCTGTCCGCGGGCTTCATGTCCGGCTGCTCGCTGGTCGAGGCGCTCACCGAACGCTACAGCCGCAAGTTCGGCTTCGAATACGGCCAGTCCCGCGCCTGGGGCTCCTTCGGCTACGCCATCGTGGCCCTCATCGCCGGCCACACCTTCAACATCAACCCGCTGATCAACTTCTGGATCGGTTCCGCCTGCGGTCTGGGCATGCTGCTCGTCTACCTGTTCTGGGTGCCCGCCGAGCAGAAGGCCGAACTGAAGAAGGAGGCCGACTCCACCGAGCGCACCAACCCGACGCTCAAGGAGATGGTCTCCGTCCTCGGCATGCCGACCCTGTGGGTGCTCATCGTCTTCATGATCTTCACGAACACGTTCTACACCGTGTTCGACCAGCAGATGTTCCCGACCTACTACTCCAGCCTGTTCCCGACCACCGAGATCGGCGACGCCACCTACGGCACGCTCAACGGCTTCCAGGTCTTCCTCGAGTCCGCCATGATGGGCGTGGTCCCGATCATCATGCGCAAGATCGGCGTGCGCAACTCCCTGCTGCTCGGCGCGTTCGTGATGTGCGCCCGCATCGGCCTGTGCGGCGCGTTCCACGACCCGATCTCCGTGTCGATCGTCAAGCTGTTCCACTCCATCGAGGTGCCGCTGTTCTGCCTGCCGGCATTCCGCTACTTCACGCTGCACTTCGACACCAAGCTCTCCGCCACGCTGTACATGGTGGGCTTCCAGATCGCCTCCCAGGTCGGCCAGGTGGTGCTGTCCGTGCCGCTGGGCGCCCTGCATGACGCGATGGGCGACCGCCCGACCTTCTTCACGATCTCCGCAATCGTGCTCGTCGCACTGATCTACGGCTTCTTCGTCATCAAGAAGGACGACCAGCAGGTCGGCGGCGACCCGTTCTACACCGACAAGCAGCTCAAGGCCATGGAAGCAGCCAAGGCCTGACAATGCGGCGGGGCGGCCGAGCCGCCGGCAGGGTCGCCCCGCCTCCTCCTCGTTCTTCCGTAACCCAACCATCGAACACCATCGAGTAATCAGAAAGGCACGCAACGATGAGTGACTTCACTCCTACCCTCACCCCGATCGCAGACCACGACGCCGAACTGGCCAAGGCCGAACTCGGCGTGGCCAAACTGGCGGCGTCGCGCAACGACCGCTGGTACCCCAAATTCCACATCGCCTCCAACGGCGGCTGGATCAACGACCCGAACGGCCTGTGCTACTACAAGGGCCGCTGGCACGTCTTCTACCAACTGCACCCATACGGCACCGAATGGGGGCCGATGCATTGGGGACATGTCTCCAGCGAGGACATGGTCACGTGGCGCCGCGAACCGATCACGATGGCACCGAGCCTCGAACAGGAAAAGAACGGCGTGTTCTCCGGCTCGGCCGTCATCGGCGACGACGGCAAGCTCCGCTTCTACTACACCGGCCACCGCTGGGCCAACGGCGTGGACAACACCGGCGGCGAATGGCAGGTGCAGCTGATGGCCGTGCCGGACGATGACGAGATCACGCATATCACCAAGCTCGGCATGATCGTCGACTGCCCGCGCGAGAAGGTCCACTGGCACTTCCGCGACCCGAAGGTCTGGAAGACCGGCGATACCTGGTACATGATCCACGGCGTCTCCTCCGCCGACCAGCGCGGCCAGATGTGGCTGTACACCTCCGAGGACATGGTCGAGTGGACGTTCAAGACCGTGCTGTTCGAGCACCCCGATCCGAACGTGTTCATGCTCGAATGTCCCGACTTCTTCCCGCTCAAGGACAAGGACGGCAACGAGAAGTGGATCATCTGCTTCTCCGCCATGGGTTCCAAGCCGAACGGGTTCATGAACCGCAACCAGAACAACGCCGGCTATATGATCGGCACCTGGGAGCCGGGCGGACGGTTCCAGCCCGAAACCGAGTTCCGCCTGTGGGACTGGGGCCACAACTACTACGCCCCGCAGTCCTTCGACACCGAGGACGGCCGACGCATCATGTACGGCTGGATGAGCCCGTTCGACTACAAGTACGCGATGGCCGACGACGGCTGGTGCGGCCAGCTGACCCTGCCGCGCGAGGTGTTCCTCGGCGAGGACGGCGACGTGCACACCGTGCCGGTGCCCGAGTTGGAAGGCCTGCGCGAGGATGCCTACGATCACGGCGTCATCGACCTGTTGGCCGGCGAGGAGCGGGTGCTCAGCGACGACGCCGAGGCCGTGGAGATCGAGATGGCGATCGATCTGAAGGCCACCACCGCGGAACGCTGCGGGCTCAAGGTGCATGCCACCGAGGATGGCGGATACGTCTACGTGGCGTATGACGCGCAGCTCGGCCGCGTGGTGCTCGACCGCCAGGCCGGACACGGCACCGACGGCGGCTACCGCGCCGCCCCGCTGGACGCTGCGGAACTGGCGGCTGACACGCTCACGTTGCGGGTGTTCGTGGACCGCGGTTCGGTGGAGGTCTATGTCAACGACGGCCACCAGGTGCTGAGTTCCTACGACTTCCCGGTCGAGGGCCCGCGCGCCGTCAAGCTGGTCAGCGAGTCCGGCGCGCTCAAGGCCACGGGTGTGACCCTGCACCACCTGAAGTCCAACGGCTTGGAGTGACCGCCTGGCCTGACCGTTCTTCGCGAATCCTCATCACATAGCACATAGCAAGCGGTCCGCAACGCTCCCACTCGCTGTAGGGGGCGTTGCGGACCGCTTCGTTGTGGTGTCAGCGTGCATATGCCCGGCGGATGCCGGCGGCTACTTGGACAGGAGCTCGTCCACCAGTTGCGATTTCTCGGTCAGCTGGCCGCTGAATCCCGGTCGGATGTCGAGCTTCAAGGTCACACCGGTGCGGTAGCCCTGTTCGGCGAGCTTCATCGTGGCGTCGCGCACCACATGCAGCACATCATCCAGATCGCCTTCGATGTTGGTGAACATCGCGTTCGTCTCGTTCGGCAGTCCGGAATCGCGGATCACCGCCACGGCCTGCGAGACGTATTCGCTGAGTTCGGCGCCCACGCCGCTGGGGGCGATGGCCACGGCCGCCACCGTGTTGATATAGGGCTTGCCGGTTTCGGGGTCGGTCGGCACCTCCTGCCGGACGGCGTTGCGGTCCGGCGTCGTCGCGGCGTTGGATGCGGTGTTGGATTGAGCGGGTGTTGTGGTCATAGTGGCGACGGTACTCCTTGTGTGCAAGTTGGGCGGTATGGGTGTTCACAACAATGGCCGGCGGTTCAGACGGCGACAGCGGGCGCACCGCGGGCTGCCGCCGCCTGGCCGAACGATGTCACCGCCAGCGCCAGGCGTGGTCCATCGGTCCGGAACCGTGGCCCAAGTCGAGCTGTTCGGCCAGCGCGCCGGTCAGATAATCCTTGGCGCTGCGGACCGCCTGCGGCAGCATCTCGCCGAGCGCCAGGTGGGAGGCGATCGCCGAGGAGAGCGTGCAGCCGGTGCCGTGCGTGTTCGGATTGTCGATGCGCGGGCTGGTGAACCAGGTCACGGTGCCATCCGGCTCTACCAGCACGTCGTTCGCATCTTTGATGCCATGCCCGCCCTTGACGAGCACCGCGCACCCGAAGTGCCCGGCCAGCGTGCGGCCGGCCGTCTCCATATCCGCCTCGGTACGGATGCCTTCGCTGAGCAGTCGAGCGGCAGGGTCATCATTCGCCGACGAACGCTCCTGCAGAGCCTGCTCCAGCAGCGCCTCGGTTTCCGGCATGTTCGGTGTGATGACCGTGGCCAGCGGGAACAGCCGTGTGGTGAGTGCGGCGACGGCGTCGTCGTCGATGAGTTTGGCGCCGGAGGTGGCCACCATCACCGGGTCGAGCACGATGTTCCGCGCCTGATGCGCGGTCAGCCGGTCGGCGATCGTCTCGATGAGCGCCGCGCTGGAGACCATGCCGATCTTGACCGCCATCGGCGGGATGTCCTCGAACACCGCATCGATCTGGTCGGCCAGGATCGCCGGGTTGGCGTTCTGCACGGCGCGCACGCCGGTGGTGTTCTGCGCCGTCAGCGACGTGATGGCGGACATGCCGAACACGCCATTGGCCAGCATGGTCTTCAGATCGGCCTGGATGCCGGCACCGCCCGACGAATCCGATCCGGCGACCGTCAGCACCGGCGGCAGGCCGTGCGGTTGCTTGACATCGAACATGGCGGCACCGCATTGCAGGGGAGCGGCCACATCCGATTGCGGATGGGAGGCCGCCGACGTCGCAACGCCGTGCCGGGCGTCCCCGCGCACGGCGGTCCATGCCTGGAGCAGTTCGCGGGTGGCGCGTTCCGGATCGTCCGCGGCGGCGATCGCCGAGACCACGAACCATCCGGCGGCCGCGGTCCGGGCCAGCGCCGGCACGTCGTCCGCGTGCACGCCGCCGCCGACCACCACCGGATAGCGGCTCGCCTCACACAACAGTTGCGCCCCCGCGATGCCGAGCGCGTGCTTGGTGCCGTCCGCTTCGACCGCGGCCGCATCCGGCTTGGTGGCGGTGTAATGCAACGGTCCCGCGCCGATATAGTCGATGGCGCCGCTCGGCAGCGCATTGGCGGCCTCAATGTGCGGCAGGGTTTCTGCGGACAGGCCGATGATGGCGTCGGGGCCGAGCAGGGCGCGGGCCTGTTCGGGGGCCATATCGTCCTGGCCGATGTGCACGCCGTCGACCTTGATGCCGAGTTCACGGCACTGCCAGGCCGCATCGACGCGGTCGTCGATGACGAACGCCACGGTGTCCGCCTTGCCCGCCTGCGCGATGACGGCGGCGATCGCCTCGGCCATCGCGGTCAGCTCGCGGGCGTCGGCGTGCTTGGCGCGCAGCTGGATGAAGGTCGCGCCTCCACGCAGCGCCGCGGCGACGACATCGGCCACCAGACGGCCCTTGGTGTCATCGGGGCCTACGACGAAGTAGGCACGCAGGTCGAAGCGGTCGCGCATTGTGGGGTAGGGGAAACGGTTCATCGTCGGTCCTTTCCGTGGTGATTGGACCGTTGCATCGAGCGGCCCATGTCGTTGTGTCGTCCGTGTCACTGCAGAATCGCGGATTCAGCGATCTGTTCGGCGGTGACGTTCCACAGCGCGTCCAGGAATTCGGTCTGGAACGAGCCGGGGCCGTGGGCGGCGGCTTCGGCGATCTCGCCGGCGCGGTTGAAATGCAGGGAGGCGGCCATCGCCGCGGTCAACGGATCGGCGACGGCCAGATAGGTGCCGACAACGCCGCCCAGCGAGCAGCCGGCGCCGGTGATCTTGGTCATCAGGGCGCTGCCGCCGGGCAGTCGGTAATCGTGCGTGCCGTCGGTGACGAAATCGACGGCGCCGGACACGGCCACCGCTCCTTGTCCGTTGGTGGAATGGGCGGCGAGATGGCGGGCGATGCGGCGGGCGGCGGGCATCGCGGAGTCCACCTCGTCGGCGGATTCCACGCCGGCGGGACGGGTCGTCTCATCTGCGTCGGCGGCGTCCGCATCGGCCAGCCCCCACATACGGTCGAGCACGATGATCTCGCTGGCGTTGCCGCGCACGACGGTCGGCGGCACGTCGCGGAACGATTCGAGGATGGCGGTGCGCGTGGCCCCCAGTCCCGCCGCCACGGGATCGAGCACCCACGGCTTGCCCTGATCGTGCAGCCCGCGGGCGATGTCCGCCAGGGCGTCCTTGTAGAACGGCAGCAGTGTGCCGACGTTGATGTAGGTGGCTCCGCAGATGGCCGCGATATCCAGGACGTCGTCCGGCAGATAACTCATCGCGGCGGTGCCTCCGACGGCCAGCTGCGCGTTGGCCACCAGGTTGATGGTCACGAAGTTCGTGAACGATTGGGCCAGCGGCGTGGTGTCCCGTACGGCGTGGACCGCTTCCGCGATGCGAGCGCGCGGCGGATGATCGTCCGGCAGATCGCCGGGCCGCGTTGCGGACGGGACCGTTGCGGATGATGCGGATGTCGTGGATGATGCGTTGGACGAGTCGATACTCATATCTGCTCCCTACGATGGTGTTAGCCAACAGGTTCAAAGGGTCGGGCTCGTGGCCCATCTCAACCCCGTTCGGGGTTCCCCTGCATGTCGGTTCCGACGCTACGCCGTCAAGCGGACAATCCGGGCATGAACCGGCGGTCCGGGCTGTCAGCGTCTATCGGTATCCTGAGGTCTTTGACAAGACCCCAAACCGTTCAAACCAGAAGGTGCATTGTGGCTGCAAGCAAACTTGATGAAGTGGTATCCCTCGCGAAGCGTCGCGGATTCGTCTTCCCCGCCGGTGAGATCTACGGCGGCACCCGTTCCGCCTGGGATTACGGCCCGCTCGGCGTGGCACTCAAGGACAACATCAAGCGCGAATGGTGGCGCTCGATGGTCGTGACCCGCGGCGACGTGGTGGGCGTGGACACCTCGGTGATCCTGCCTCCGGCCGTATGGGTGGCCTCCGGACACGTCTCCGTGTTCAACGACCCGCTGATCGAATGCCTGAACTGCCATAAGCGCCACCGTGCCGACAAGCTCGAGGAGTCCTTCGCCGAGAAGCACGGCCATGAGCCGGAGAACGGCCTGAAGGACATCGTGTGCCCGGACTGCGGCACCAAGGGCAACTGGACCGAGCCGCGCGACTTCAACATGATGCTGCGCACGCATCTGGGCCCGGTGGAGGACGAGAACAGCCTGCACTACCTGCGCCCCGAAACCGCGCAGGGCATCTTCGTGGACTTCAAGAACGTGATGACCTCCTCGCGTTCCAAGCCGCCGTTCGGCATCGCGAACATGGGCAAGAGTTTCCGCAACGAGATCACCCCGGGCAACTTCATCTTCCGCACCCGCGAGTTCGAGCAGATGGAGATGGAGTTCTTCGTGGTGCCCGGCACCGACGAGGAATGGCACCAGTACTGGATCGACACCCGCACCCGCTGGTACACCGACCTGGGCATCAACCCGGAGAACCTGCGCCATTACGAGCATCCGAAGGAGAAGCTGAGCCATTACTCCAAGCGCACCGTGGACATCGAATACCGCTTCGGTTTCCAGGGCTCCGAGTGGGGCGAGCTGGAGGGCATCGCCAACCGCACCGACTTCGACCTGACCGCGCACCAGAACCACTCCGGCGAGGACCTGAGCTACTTCAACCAGGCCACCGGCGAGCGCTTCATCCCGTACGTCATCGAGCCGGCCGCCGGCCTGACCCGCTCGCTTATGGCCTTCCTGGTGGACGCCTACGACGTGGACGAGGCCCCGAACACCAAGGGCGGCGTGGACAAGCGCACCGTGCTGCGTCTGGATCCGCGCCTGGCTCCGGTCAAGGCCGCGGTGCTGCCGCTGTCCAAGAAGCCGGAGCTGCAGGGCATCGCCCAGGATCTGGCCGCCGACCTGCGCCAGCACGACTGGATGATCGACTACGACGAGGCCGGCGCGATCGGCCGCCGCTACCGCCGCGAGGACGAGATCGGCACCCCGCTGTGCGTGACCGTGGACTTCGACACGATCGACGACCACGCCGTGACGGTCCGCGAGCGCGACACGATGGCCCAGGAGCGAGTCAGCCTGGACAAGGTGGCCGAATACGTGGCCGAGCGCGTCGGCGAGAAGCGCGTGCGCTACTCGCAGGGCCCGGTCTCCATCGTCGGCACCAAGGCCGCGGATGGCGGTCAGGACGTGGCCAAGGAGCAGGGCGTCGACGAGAGCGAGCCGGTGAAGGTGGCCGAAGCCGGCGGGCAGTACTGAGTCGAACACGTTCGAACGATAATGAGATGACGGGATCCAGTCCGGCAGGCGTCCGGTCTGGGTCCCGTCTCCGTGAATAAGGGGATGGGAATCCGGATATGTCAGAGGAAGCCGTGATCGAATGCGCGGATGAAACCGTTTCGGTCGATCCACGCACCGACGCGAAGCCGACGTCCGCCGTGCGCATCGCCCCGGTCGATCTGGGGCCGGTGCATGTCGAGACCCCGGTGGTGCTCTCGCCGATGGCGGGCGTGACCAACTGGCCGTTCCGCGTGCTGTGCGAGGAATACGGTCCGGACGGACTGTACGTGGCCGAGATGATCACGGCCCGTGCGCTGGTGGCGCGCAATCCCAAGGCGTTGCGGCTGTGCCGGTTCGCGCCGGGGGAGAGGATCCGCTCGCTGCAGCTGTACGGGGTGAACCCCGGCATCGTGGAGCAGGCGGCGCGCATCGTGGTGGACGAGGACATGGCCGACCATGTGGACCTCAACTTCGGCTGTCCGGTGCCGAAGGTCACGCGCCGCGGCGGCGGTTCCGCCCTGCCGTGGAAAACCGATCTGTTCCGTGAGATCATCCAGCGGGTCGTACGCGTCTGCGACGAGGCGAACATTCCGGTGACCGCCAAGATCCGCGTCGGGATCGACCACGACCACGAGACCTTCCACGAGGCCGGCCATATCGCCCAGGAGGAGGGGTGCAAGGCGGTGACCCTGCACGCCCGGACCACCGCCGAATACTACGGCGGGCATTCCGACTGGTCCCGGATCGGCGAGCTGGTGAGCGAACTGGACATCCCGGTGTTCGGCAACGGCGATATCTGGGGTGCCGACGACGCGCTGGCCATGGTCGAGCAGACCGGGTGCGCCGGCGTGGCCATCGGCCGCGGCTGTCAGGGGCGACCGTGGCTGTTCGCCGACATCAAGCACGCGTTCGCCGGCAGCGGGGAGCGTACGAACCCCACGCTGGGTGAGGTCGGGCGCATCATCGTACGCCATGCGCAGCTGCTGACCGAGTTCTATGACGGTGACGAGCGGATGGCCGTGCACGACCTGCGCAAGCATGTGGCGTGGTATCTCAAGGGGTTCCCGGTCGGCGGGGCCACCCGTCGGGCGTTCATGGAATGCGAATCGCTGGCGGATGTGGAGCGCGAGGTGGCGCAGCTGGATCAGGACGCACCCTATCCGGAGCGCGTGGTGGACAAGCCGCGCGGCCGGGTCCGCTTCCAGAAGAAGGTGCATCTGCCGTACGGCTGGCTGGACTCGCGGACGACCACGCACGAGGAGCGCGAGGCGCTGTTCGGCGACGATCCGATGGACGCCAGCTACTGATGGAGCACGGGAATCGCCGGGGACTGCAAAAGAGTTGTCAAAAAGCGGTACACGCTTGAGAATCTGCGTTGATTGTCAGGCCGACTGCGATAGAGTTATGCGTAACCGTGAGTGACAGGAGACTATGGTGAGCGAGATCGCCCAGACTGAATTCAACGACAAGACCAACATCAAGGTCGTCGGTGTCGGTGGAGCCGGCGGCAACGCCGTCAATCGCATGATCGCCGAAGGCCTGCAGAACGTGGAATTCGTGGCCGTCAACACCGACGCCAAGGATTTGCTGCGTTCCGATGCGGATGTGAAGATCTCTTTGGGGGACAACCAGAATCGTGGACTCGGCGCCGGTGCCGATCCCGAGCGTGGCATGAAGGCCGCCCAGGACCATCAGTCGGATATCGAGGAGGCCCTCAAGGGCGCCGATATGGTGTTCGTCACCTGCGGCGAGGGCGGCGGCACCGGTACCGGCGCCAGCCCGATCGTGGCCCGCGCGGCGCACCAGCAGGGGGCTCTGACCATCGCCGTGGTCACGCGACCGTTTGCGTTCGAAGGCCCGCAGCGTGCCAACAAGGCGGAGCTCGGCATCGAGAACCTGCGCAAGGAGGTCGATGCGCTGATCGTCATCCCGAACGACCGTCTGTTGGAGCTGTCCGACCGTTCCATCGGCATCGTGGAGGCGTTCAAGACCGCGGATAGCGCGTTGCTGGCGGGCGTGCAGGGTATCACGGATCTGATCACGCTGAACTCGTACATCCATGTGGACTTCGCCGATGTCACCGCCATCCTGCGCGGGGCGGGCACGGCGCTGTTCGGCATCGGTTCGGCCCGTGGCGAGGACCGCGCCACCAAGGCCGCGGAGATCGCCATCAGCTCGCCGCTGCTGGAGGAGAGCATCGAGGGCGCCCATGGCGCGCTGATCAACATCGCAGGCCCGAGCGACATCGGCCTGCAGGAGGCGGCCGCGGCCACGCAGCTGGTGCGCGACGCCATCCATCCGGAGGCGCAGATCATCTGGGGTCTGGCGCTCGACGACTCCTACGGGGACGAGGTCAAGGTCACCGTCATCGCGGCCGGCTTCGACTCGGCCAGCAAGAAGCAGGATACGCAGGAGAAGATCACGCTGGCGCCGGCCGTGGCGTCCGCCCAACCTTCTCCGATCTCCGTTACGCCTGCGCAGCCGCAGGCCCCGGTCGTCACCGAGCAGACGACCCCGGCGTTCGCGCCGTCCACCGGGGATGCGGCGTCGCGGTCCTTCGACGAGACGACCGAGCATGACGTCATCTCGTCCAACGACCCCAGCGATCTCGACATCCCTGACTTCCTGCGCTGAATCGACGGACTGTAACGAAAGGAACCGTGATGGCTGGGTTTATGAAGAACGCGATGTCCTATCTGGGCATGACGGATGTCGTTGACGACGACGATCCGGTGCTTGACGAGGAACCTGCCGAATCGTCGTTCGATTCGGATCATTCGGTCACGCCGATGACTTCGAACGCGTCGTCCGGTATCTCCGGGGCCTCCCGTGAATCGTCCACCAGCCCGTTCCCGGGGCGGGTCAGCCGCATCACGACGATTCACCCCAAGACCTACGACGAGGCGCAGATGGTGGGACGCGCGTTGCGTGACGGCGTGCCGGTGGTGCTCAACCTGACCGGTGTGCCGGAGGCCGTCGCCTACCGGATCGTCGATTTCTCCGCCGGCGTGGTGTTCGGCGTGCGCGGCTCGATCGAACGGGTGACCCCGCGCGTGTTCCTGCTGAGCCCGGCGAACATCAAGGTGGACGAACCGCAGACGTCCAAGTCGACCCACGACCTGTTCTCGGACTGACGGCTCACTGTTCGTTGTCGGCTTGTCCCCGGTTCTCTTGGTAGGCTGGGGACATGCTGTTATTTGTCCTCGCACGCATCATCGATTGGCTGATCGGTGCGTATATCACCGTATTGCTGATCCGGATGGTGCTGGATTGGGTGGCGGTGCTGGCCCCGCGGTGGCGTCCGCGTGGCGTGGTGTTGTCGCTGATCGGGGCGGTCTATACGCTCACCGATCCGCCCCTGAGGTGGTTGAGGCGCTATATTCCGCCGATTCCCATGGGGCCGATATATTTCGATGTCAGCTTCATCGTACTGTATTTCGCTCTGATCGTGTTGCGGATTCTCCTTTAATGGCATGTGTGATGGCGTTCTGCACAGGGGGCGTGCTAGCATCGTAGGTTGAGTACGTACATAGCGAGGCACTATGCCTGAAGCGAGGTGCAAGATTTATGGCTCTGTTGACGCCGAAGGACATTAGGGAGCATACGTTCCGAACCGTTCGCCTGAAGGAAGGCTATGATGTCGACGAGGTCGACGACTTCCTGGATCAGGTCACCGAAACCGTTGAAGCGCTGGGCCGTCAGGCCATGCAGGGCAGCCAGTCCACGCAGTCGCTCGGTCCGGATGTTGCCAGCCTGAACACCAAGATCTCCGAGCTGACCGCGCAGGTGCAGTCGCTGCAGGAGGAGAACGAGGGCCTGAAGACCGCCGCGGCGAACGCCGGTGCCCAGTCGGCGCAGGTCGATGCCGCGCAGCTGACCGAGGCCCAGGAGAGCAACCGTGCACTCTCCGCCCAGAACGAGCAGCTCAAGGGACAAGTGGATCGTCTGAGCGCTCAGGTCGATCAGCTGACCGCCCAGGCCGCGCAGGCTTCCGGCAACGAGGATGTTGCCGCGCAACTGGTTTCCGTGCAGCGCGAGCGTGATGAGTTCCGTTCCCGTGTTGAGGATCTCTCCCGTCAGCTGGCCGCCGCCCAGCAGCAGGCCGACGCCGCCGCCCAGCAGGCCCAGCGGGTTGACGAGCTGGCGCGCCAGCTGAAGGAATCGCAGGATCGCGAGGCGCAGCTGCGCGAGCAGATGGCCAAGGTGGAACCCGCCGCGGAGACCGGCAGCCTGCAGAAGATCGCCGGCGCCGCCGCGGCCGCCACCACCGAACCGGAGCGCGCCACCGCCATGCTGACGCTGGCCATGCAGCTGCACGACCAGTACGTGGACAAGGGCAAGGCCAAGGCCAAGGAGATCACCGACACGGCCCAGAACCGTTACGAGGAGACCGTGGCCAAGGCCAACGACTACTCCACCCGTACCCGCACCGAGGCCGACGATTACAGCCAGCGCGTGCACGCCGATGCCGACGAGTACTCGGATCGCACCCGTGCCGAGGCCGACAGCTACGCGGTCAAGACCCGTCAGGATGCCGACACCTACATGCAGAACAAGCATGTGGAGGGCGACCAGTACTCCGAGGCCAAGCACCAGGCGGCCGACCAGTACGAGGCCGAGGTCCAGCGCCGCGCTGCCGAGTACGATCAGAAGACCCGTACCGCCGCCGAGACCTATGCCGAGGAGGTCCGCAACAACCTGGAGACCCAGAGCAAGGTCATCGAGGGCAACATCCAGAGCCTGAAGCATTTCGAGAGCGAATACCGCGCTCGACTGACCGAGTTCCTCGGCCAGCTGGTCTCCCAGGTCTCGGATACGAACAACTTCAATCAGGTCGAGCAGAACTGACCTGACCGGAGCTGATACCGTATGACTGTGAGTCAACAAAGACGGCTGCGCACACGCGTGGCCGTCTTTGCGTGTATTGCGATTGTCGGATTGGTCCTTGACCAGGGCACCAAGCTATGGGCGCTGCAGGCGTTGGCCGATGCCGGCACGGTGCCGGTGATCCCCGGACTGCTGTCGTTCACGCTGGTATTCAACCCGGGTATGTCATTGGGGCTGTTCTCCTCCGCCACCTGGGCGATTTCATTGCTGGCCGCCGTGGCGTGCGTGCTGCTGGCTGTCGGCGCGTTGAAAGCCGTTAGACTGGCATGGACCGTGGTGCTCTCCGTGGCGTTCTCCGGTGCGTTGGGCAATCTGATCGATCGTGTGGCGTATGCGGACGGTTTCCTCAACGGCAAGGTGGTGGATTTCCTCAACTACGGATGGTCCGTGGGGAATGTTGCGGATATCCTTCTTGTGGGCGCCGGCATTGCGGTGGTGGTGCTGCTGGTGCTGGGGGTGCCCTTCAGTGAATCGGATTGTGACGAGGAGCGGCGATGACTCATCTGGCACCGGCTCCCGACGCGCTGATCGGCAAACGGTTCGACGTTGCCGTGGCCAAGATGCTTGGCATCTCACGGGCGAAGGCATCTGACCTGGTCGCCGGCGGGCAGGTGCGCATATTGGGGCGTGACGTGGCGAAATCGGGAATATTGCAGGTCGGCGACATGGTGGAGTTCGACCTGCAGGAGGAACGCCATGAGCCCGAACCCATCGCCGACGACATGCGCGTTGTCTATGAGGACGACGATGTTGTGGTGGTGGATAAGCCGGTCGGCGTCGCCGCGCACGCCTCGGTGGGATGGACCGGCCCCACGGTGCTGGGCAGTCTGCTGGACCGCGGGGTGCATATCACCTCGTACGGTGCGCCGGGGCGGCAGGGGATCGTGAGCCGGCTGGACGTCGGCACCTCCGGTCTGATGCTGGTGTGCAAGTCGGAGCTGGCGTACAAGGAGATGCGGCGTCAGTTCGCCGAACACGAGGTGGTGAAGACCTATCATGCCTTGGTTCAGGGCAACCTCAAGGAGGATAGGGCCACCATCGACGCGCCGATCGGGCGTGCCAAGGTGTCCGATTTCCGCTTCACCGTAACCCCTGCCGGCAAGGAGGCGGTCACGCATTGGGATGTGATGGAGCGTTTCGGCGAGGCCACGCTGGTGAGCGTGAACCTGGAGACCGGGCGTACCCATCAGATCCGTGTACATTTCTCCTCCATCGGGCATCCGCTGGTGGGCGACCCGATGTATGGGGCGAATCCGGTGATGGCGGCCGAGCTGGGTCTGGAACGCCAATGGCTGCATGCGGTGCAGTTGGAGTTCCGGCATCCCCGCACGCACGTATGGACCACCGTCAAGTCGAGATACCCCGCCGATCTGGCGCATGCGTTAGAGCAGTTGCGTGCCCAGCACGCCGAGTAGCGGCAGCGCGCCCACGGTGATGGCGTATATCGATATCCAGCGGCTGCACGAATGGCGGCAGAGACTGATGACGCCCAGGACGAGGGATGCCAGGGCCGTAACCACCGTCAGCCAGCCGGTGGCCAGCATCGACACCATGAGCAGCGCGCCCCAGGGGGAGTATTCGCCGGAGAATAGCGCCCACGCCTGAAGCGCCGTGCCCAGCAGCCCGAGCGTGGTGCACACGGCCACCACCAGCGTTGCTGTACGTAGAATATTCGACGTATCGGATGATATGTGTTGTCTGGTCATGATGATGACGGTAGACGGGACGTGCCGCCGATGTCCAGATGATTCGGACAATGTGGTCGAACGATACCGGTTATCCACATGCCCGGCGTGTTGTCATGGCTAAGATGAGGGTAGGCGTCGAATCCGGGAGGGCGGCATGGCAGGCAGGAAAACGCGCAGCACCAACGAGATTCTGGTGGACATCCTGAACGAACTGGCCGAGCATACCGATTCGGAACACGGCCTGACGGTCAAGGAGCTGAGCAATAGAGTGGGGGCAACCGAGAAAACGGTGCACGCCCACTTGCAGCTGTTGGAGGCCCAACGTCCTATGGGTAGGACGGTTCGGCGTTTGACCGCAACCGATATGCTTCAGGCGGACAGTGCCGATGCACGCCCCGGATGGTGCATGGAACCTGCGATCGATGTGGCCGAGCTGCGTCTGTTCGGTGACGGACTGGCACTGTCCCGCATCGATGAGGAGTATGCGCGGGAGTCCTATGATCGATTGCGTGCCCTCGCGGGATTCGCCGGCGCGCATTCACAGGGGTTGCGGAACATACGGGTGCCCAGACCGTACAATCGCGAGTTCCTGTCGAACGTCGAGAATCTCGACGAGGCCATCAGCGGGAAGCACGTGGTCTCCTTCCGGATGTGCGACTACGCGGTGGACGGCAGCCTGACGCTGCGCCTCGATCCGGAAAGCGGCAATCCGCGGGAATACCGTGCCGACCCGTATCAGATGACGTACCGCAACGGCATGTACTACCTGCTCTGCCATATGCATGGCAAGAACGGTGTGGCGTTCGCGCATGTCGATAGGATTCGCGACCTGCGGATTGTGGAGGGTATGCGGCAGGAGTGCCCGTTGGAGGAGATGCACGCGCCGGATGGCTCCCCGTTCTCGTTGGCGGATTATCTGGCGGAACGCCTATATCCATGGACCGGCCAGGCCGAGGACATCCTGATGCATGTCAGCAGCCTGTCATGCATCTATGACTGGTTCG
>DGYMI06202__coassemble_1181_pt1 | contig 20327 bp, 17 predicted proteins | sample DGYMI06202__metabat2_high_PE_015 | metagenome-assembled genome bin DGYMI06202 | reverse complement strand
CGACGGAACCGTGAACGCGCGCATCGTCGACTACGACGACACCGTGCTGGTGGAGCGCTCGTCCGAATTCGGCTGAACTCGACAGACCGCCTACAGCCGCGGCAGGTAGGTCTTCAGCTCGTACGGGGTGACCTGGTGGCTGTACTCATTCCATTCCTGGCGCTTGTTGCGCAGGAAGTACTCGAACGCGTGCTCGCCGATCACGCCGGCCACGAAGTCGGACTTCTCCATGATCTTCAACGCCTCGTCCAGCGACTCGGGCAGCGGCTGGATGCCCATCGCACGGCGTTCGGCGTCGGTGAGCTCCCAGACGTCGTCGCTGGTCGGTTCGCCCAGCGTCAGCTGCTGCTCGATGCCGTCCAGACCGGCGGCCAGCAGCACCGAGTACGCCAGGTACGGGTTGGCCACCGGGTCGAGCGCACGGAACTCCATGCGGGCCGAATTGCCCTTGCCCGGCTTGTACTGCGGGATGCGCAGCAGCGCGGAACGGTTGTTGTGGCCCCAGCAGATGTAGCTCGGCGCCTCGTTGCCGCCCCACAGGCGCTTGTAGGAATTGACGTACTGGTCGGTGATCGCGCAGATCTCGGCCGCGTGATACAGGATGCCGGCGGCGAACTGCCGGGCCGTCAGCGACATGTTGAATTCTTGGCCGGCCTCGTAGAAGGCGTTGGAATCCCCCTCGAACAGGCTCAGATGGGTGTGCATGCCGGAACCCGGCTGGTCGGCCATCGGCTTGGGCATGAAGCTGGCGTGGATGCCGCGTTCGAGCGAGATCTCCTTGACCACGGTGCGGAAGGTCATGATGTTGTCCGCCGCGGTGAGCGCGTCGGCATACCGCAGGTCGATCTCGTTCTGGCCGGGGCCGCCCTCATGGTGCGAGTATTCCACCGAGATGCCCATCTGTTCGAGCATGTTCACGGTGGCCCGGCGGAAATCCATGCCGGAGCTGCGCGGCACATGATCGAAGTATCCGCCGCCGTCGATCGGGGTCGGCGGCTGCGACCAATCCTCCTGGTTCTCGAACAGATAGAACTCGATCTCGGGGTGCACGTAGAACGTGAACCCCTTCTCCTTGGCCTTGGCCAGAGACTGCTTGAGCACATGGCGCGGGTCGCCCAGCGAGGGCTCGCCGTCCGGGGTCAGCACGTCGCAGAACATGCGGGCGGTGCCCTGCGGGCCGCCGCGCCACGGCAGGATCTGGAACGTGGAGGGATCCGGCTTGACGATCATATCGTCCTCGGAGACACGCGTCATGCCCTCGATGGCGGAACCGTCGAACCCGAGGCCCTCCTCGAACGCCGCCTCCAGCTCCGCCGGGGCGATCGCCACCGATTTCAACGTGCCGAGCACATCGGTGAACCACAGGCGGATGAACCGCACATCGCGCTCCTCAACGGTGCGCAGCGCAAACTCTTGCTGTCTATCCATGTCCACCATCCTCCCACGGGTTTGTGTCACATCGTGTTAACACGCGTCGCCGGCGCGACCGCGTCAGGCCGCGGCGACCTCCAGCGCCTCCTGCAGCGTGAAGGCGCGCGCGTACAGCGATTTGCCGAGAATCGCCGAATCCACACCCAACGGCGCGAGCTGTCTGATGGCCTTCAGATCTTCCAGCGAGGAGATGCCGCCGGACGCCGTGACCTTGGCCTCGGTGCGTTCGGCCACCTCGCGCAGCAGGTCGAGATTCGGCCCGCTCATCATGCCGTCGCGAGCCACGTCGGTCACCACGTACCGCGAGCAGCCCACGGAGTCGAGGAACGCCATCGTCTCGAACAGGTCGCCGCCCTCCTTGACCCAGCCGCGGGCGGCCAGCGTGTGCCCGCGCACGTCCAGCCCCACGGCCACGCGGTCGCCGTAGCGGCGAATCACGTCGGCGGTCCACTCCGGGTTCTCCAGTGCGGCGGTGCCGATGTTCACGCGCGCGGCCCCGGCCTCCAACGCGGCCTTGAGGCTGTCGTCGTCGCGGATGCCGCCGCTCATCTCGATATGGACGCGCTCCCCCAGCTCGGCCACGATCGCCTTGAGCTGGTCGCGGTTGTCCCCCGTGCCGAAGGCGGCGTCGAGGTCGACCAGATGAATCCACTCGGCGCCGGATTCCACCCATGCGCGGGCGGCTTCCAGCGGGGAGCCGTAGTCGGTTTCCGAGCCGGACGCGCCCTGACGCAGGCGCACGGCCTTGCCGTCGCGGACGTCGACGGCGGGAAGCAGGGTCAAAGCCATGATGTGATCCTTTCGATAAGGGGTCTGATCCACAATGCGATCGGTGCCGACCGGCGGCCGTTACAGGATGCCCACCCAGTTGCGCAGCAACCGGGCGCCGGCCTCCGCCGATTTCTCAGGATGGAACTGCGTGGCGAACAGCGGCCCGCGCTCATAGGAGGCCACGAACCGGCTGCGGCCGTACGTGCACCATCCCACATGCTGGGGCGCGTCGCCGAAATCGACCGGCGCGGCATCCGGCCCCAGCGGCGTGGCCTCGGCGGCGGCATACGAATGCACGAAATAGAACCGCGCCCCATCCAGCCCGTCCAGCAGCGTGCTGTTCTCGGGGGCCTCGACCGTGTCCCATCCCATATGGGGCACCACATCCGCATCCAACGGCCCCACCGCGCCGCCGATCAGCCCCAGACCTGCGGCCGGCACACCGTGCTCGCTGCCATGCTGGAACATCACCTGTTCGCCCACGCATACGCCCAGCACCGGGCGTCCGAGGCGCAGACGGTCAGTCACCACGCGGTCACCGCGCACCTTGTGCAGGCCCTCCATGCAGGCGGCGAACGCGCCGACGCCCGGCACCACCAGCCCGTCGGCCTCCAGCGACTGCCGGTAATCCGACGTGAGCGTCACGTCCAGATCCAGATTCGCCAACGCGCGCACCATCGACCGGACATTGCCGAAGCCGTAGTCGAACACCACCACCGAAGTCATGCTTCATCCTTTCACTGTCCACGCCGATGGAGCCACCCACCGTGCGCGTGCCACGGTTATTGAATCTTCGAGGAGCCGCGCCCGAACCGCGTATGCTGGGCGATCACCTTCATGGCGGCCTCACGGTCCAGGCTGCCCGAGTCCACGGTATGCACGCCCTGCGCGATTACGCCGTCCACCGTACCGATGCCCAACATCAGGTCCTCCACGAACGGCGGGGTCTGGGTGAACAGGATCGGCGGGGCGAAGGTCTGCCCGGGATGTCCCTTCACGTAGAGCGTGGCTTCGAGCTTGTCGGCGCGGTTGACGGCCAGGATGACCGGCATGCCGGATACCACGCAGGTCAGATCCTTGGCGGCCGCCTCGGGGCCGTCGCCGTCCAGATTGCGCAGCACCGCCACCGCGCCCTGCGCGTCCTCCAGACAGGTGGCCGAGACATCGGCCAGCTGGCAGAACGCGGCCAGCAGGTCGGCGGAGGCCAGCTGCGTGATGATCATGGCGGTTTTGGCCTTGTTGCCGAGCAATCCCTCCAGCTCGTCATCGAACGAGCCGGTCAGTTCGGAGGCGTCATCGGGAACCGTCACGCCACCGGGCAGCGGGCCGCCGTCCGCCTCCTGTGCGGCGGGGTCCGTGCCGGAGGCCTCATCCCGGAATTCCGCCTCGAATCCGGCCAGGGCCGCCTCCAGTTCCTCGTCGCTGAACGAGGGGCCGTCGTCCTTGAACTCGTCGGGATTCGACTCGCTCATCACAGCGCCCCCTTCGTGCTCGGGATGCCGTCCACGCGCGGGTCGGGCTCGATGGCGAAGCGCAACGCGCGGGCCACGGCCTTGAACTCCGCTTCGGCGATGTGGTGCGCATCGCGGCCGGCCAGCAGCTGCAGATGCAGGCAGATGCCGGCATGCAGCGCGATCGACTCCATGACGTGACGGACCAGCGAACCGGTGAAATGGCCGCCGATCATCGCATACTCGAAGCCTTCGGGCTCGCCGGAGCACACCACGTACGGCCGTCCGGAGATGTCGACGACGGCCTTGGCGAGCGCCTCGTCCAACGGCACGGTGGCGTCGGCGAACCGGCGGATGCCGCGCTTGTCTCCAAGGGCCTGGCGCAACGCCTCGCCGAAGACGATGGCCGTATCCTCCACGGTGTGGTGCACATCGATGTCGGTGTCGCCGGTGGCGCGGATCCTCAGGTCGATCAGCGAATGCTTGCCGAGCGCGGTCATCATGTGATTGTAGAACGGCACGGAGGTGCTGATGTCGGTCTTGCCGGTGCCGTCCAGGTTCAGCGTCAGTTCAATGCGCGACTCGCTGGTTTCGCGCACGATTGTTGCGGTACGTGCCATCGTTGCTCCTTCCGGGTTGCCGGCATGCGCCGGGCCCTGCCCATCGGCCGTGTACGGTGCTTCCTTCAGCATAGTGCGGCGTGCGTGCCGTCGGCGTAACGTTGACCGGGTCGGACTGGAATCAGTCCGCGTCCCGGGGTTCCGCCAGCACCTCGGCGAGCGCCGTGCGGAAGCGGGCCATCTCCTCGTCGGTGCCCATGCAGACGCGCAGCCACCCTTCGGGGCCGACCACGCGGATCAGCACGCCGCGGTCCAGCAGCTCCCGGAAGATGCGGTCGCGGTCGGCGAAGTGGCCGCCGAACAGCAGGAAATTCGACTCGGACTCGGCCACCTCAAGCGGCCGCCCCTGATACGTCTGGGTTGTCAGCCATGCCGCGGTCTGCTCGCGGATATCACGCAGATGGTCCACGCGGCTCAGCTGCTCGTCGGTGTGTTCGAACGCGGCGAGCGCGGCCGCCTGGGTGATGGCCGACAGATGGTACGGCATGCGCACGATGCGCAGGCAGTCGATGATGCCCTTGCTGGCGGCCATGTAGCCGACGCGGGCGCCGGCGAAGGCGAAGGCCTTGCTCATCGTGCGGCTGACGGCCAGGTTCGGATGCTCGGCGATCAGCGTCACGGCCGAGGGGGTGCCGGGGTTGCGGAATTCGATGTAGGCCTCGTCCACCACCACAATCGGATGCACACCCTCGCCCGCTCCGGCCACGGGGGCTGACTGGCAGGCGTCGAGGATCCGGTTGAGGTCCGCCATGTCCAGCGGGGTGCCGGTCGGGTTGTTCGGGCTGGTCAGCAGCACGATCGCCGGATGCACCTCGTTGATGGCCGCGATGGTGCGTTCGACGTTCAGCGTGAAGTCCTCGTTGCGGTGCGCGACTCGCCAGGCGGTGAACGTGTCGCGCGCGTACTCGGGGTACATCGAGTACGTCGGATCACAGCCCAGGGCCGTGCGGCCGGGGCCGCCGAATGCCTGGAAGACCTGCAGCATGATCTCGTTGGAGCCGTTCGCGCCCCACAGCTGGTCCACGCTCAGGTCCACGCCGGATTCACGCTTGAGATACGCGGCGAACGCCTGACGCAGCTCGATGTGCTCGCGGTCCGGATACCGGTTCAGCGTGGGCGCGATCTGACGCACCCGCGCGGCGATCGAATCGCAGACGGCCGGGTCGGGCGCGTACGGGTTCTCGTTGACGTTGAGGCACACCGGCACATCGAGCTGCGGGGCGCCGTACGGTTCCTCGCCGATCAGATCGTTGCGCAGCGGCAGGCTTGCGGGGATCGACTCGCTCATTTCAGGCCGGCCTCGATTTCCTGCTGGTCCAGCGTCGCCTTGTCGTACGGGTCGGCGACGAAACGGGTGAGCACGCACTCGCCGTGGCCGGGCAGATCCTCGGAGACGGCGAAGGTGTTGATGCGTGCGGCGAGCGCCTTGAGGCCCTCCTTGTCGTACTCGATGACCTCCACCGGCTTCATGAACGTGTGCACGCCGAGGCCCGCGGCGAAGCGCGCGGTGCCGGAGGTGGGCAGCACGTGGTTGGAGCCGGACATGTAGTCGCCCAGCGGCACCGGCGAATACGGGCCGCGGAAGATGGCGCCCGCGTTGCGGATGCGCTTGACGACGGCGTCCGCATCGGCGGTCTGGATCTCCAGGTGCTCGGCGGCGTATGCGTTGGCCGCGTCGATCGACTGGTCGAGGCCGTCGGTCAGGATGATGCCGGACTGGCGGCCGGTCAGCGAGGTGGCGACGCGCTCGGCGTGCTTGGTGCGCGGCACGCGGCGGTTCAGGCTCTCCTGGGTCCTGGCGGCGATCTCCTCGCTGTCGGTGATCAGGACGGAGCCGGCGAGTTCGTCATGCTCGGCCTGGCCGATCAGGTCGGCGGCCAGGTATTCGGGGTCCGCGCCGGCGTCGGCGATAATGGCGATCTCGGTGGGGCCGGCGACCGCGTCGATGCCGACGATGCCGGAGACCATGCGCTTGGCGGTGGCCACGAAGATGTTGCCGGGGCCGGTGATCTTATCGACCGGCTCGCACAGCACCTCGCCGTCCTGCGGCTCGGTGCCCTTGGCACCGTAGGCGAACATGGCGATGGCCTGGGCGCCACCGACCGCGTACACCTCATCGACGCCGAGGATGGCGCAGGTGGCCAGGATGGTCTTGTCCGGCAGGCCGTCCGCCGTCTTCGGCGGGGTGGCGATGGCCAGCGATTCGACGCCGGCGGCCTGGGCGGGCACCGCGTTCATGATGACCGAGCTCGGGTACACGGCCTTGCCGCCCGGCACGTACAGGCCGACGCGCTGCACGGGGATCCAGCGTTCGGCCACGCGGGCACCGGGTGCCAGGTCGGTGTGGAAGTCCTCGGGAACCTGCGATGCGGCGACGGCGCGCGAGCGGCGCACGGATTCCTCGATGGAGGCGCGCACGGCCGGGTCGAGCTCCTCAAGCGCGGCGGTCATCGCCTCGGTGGGCACGCGCAGATGCTCGGGACGCACATGGTCGAACTTCTCCTCGAAGTCGCGCAGCGCCGCGGCGCCGCGGGCCTTGACGTCGTCGAGGATCGGCTGGACCAGTTCGGTGGCCTCGTCGGTGCCCATCTCGGCACGCGGCATGGCCGCCAGCATCTCGGCGCGGGTGAGGCGCTTGCCTCGCAGATCAATGATTCGCATCGTAGGGGTATTCATACCTGCCTATCGTAACAACCGGCTTGCCTTGGGCGTTTTGCCAGCCGAATCGTGAGATGAACCCACGGACCGAAGCCGATTATCGGCCGTAGGCCTGGATTCGATACCCAGCACACCGGCACGTTGGCGAATACCCCCCCCCCAAAAAAAGTTTGCCGACTTCGGCCAGGTTCCGCCAAAGTCGGCAAACTTTCGGGGTGGGTCCGCCACCATGTCAGCATGTCGGATATGAAGGAGGCGTCCGGAACGCCCGAACGCCTCCTTCATATCACTGTCAGTGCCGCTTGGCGCGCCTGACGAACACCAACGTGACGCCGGCGGCGATCAGCACCACCGCGGCCACGGCCGGAACAATCATGGCCGAGCCGGTCTTGGCGATCGTCTTCGGCTGGTCGGCGGCCGTCGGCTTCTTGGTGGAATCCGACGGACCGGTAACGCCGTCACCGGTGTTCTGGCTCTGGTCGCCGGCGTTGCCGTCCTGCTGCTGATCGCCCGAGGTGTCGGTATCGACCGTGATGGTCGGTTCCTCGGTGGACGGGATGCGCTTACCGTCCACACCCAGGCAGCTCTTCAGCTCGGATTCCTTGTACCAGGTGGAGCCTTCGGCCACCGGGGTGCAGGAGGACAGTCCGCGCGTCAGCGTGTTGGTGCCGCCGAATGCAACCTCCTCCTCGTTGTACAGCATGCGGATCAGCGGGGTGTAGGCCTTGCCGGTCTCCGGATCGATGCCGTCCCTGGTGGCCACGTCCCACTGGATGTTGGCCGCCATTGGGGTGACGGACTCGCCGCGCCATTCGTTGTTCTGGTAGTTGTACACGTCGGCGTCCGTCTGCGGATCAGCCACTGCCGGGGCCTGCTGCGTGGAGCCCGGTGCGCCGATCAGCGCGGCGAACGGCATGATGGTCTCGGCGTGCGCGAAACGGAAGGTCGCGGCGGTTGTGCCGCCGGCCACACGCTTGTCGATCGAGTTGAAGAAGTCGTCGAGCAGCGGCTGGGCGATGCGGTAGGTCTCATCCTGCCCGGCGTAACTCGGGCCCTTCTCGTAGAAGTCCTCGGCATCCAGAATCCACGCGAAGGTCTCCCCTTCGGTCGAATCAATACCCGCGAAATACTTGTCGAAGTCGAACCTGTGGGCGTCGGTGTTCTCCTCCTGCATGTCGGCGGCGATGATGTACAGATTGTACAAATCCATTGCGGCATCGACCTTGGAAGTGATGTGTTTCTCCATCTCACCTCGGGCATCGGCATCCACATTCACATCGGCATTTGGAGCATCGTTCCAGAACAAATCGATGCTCTTGCCGGTTTTATCATCCAAGCCGTCGGGTTCCTTTTCACCTGTCGTATTGTTCACTTCATCAGTGTGTTCCTTGCCGTCGATGGTGTTGTACCAAGAGTATTTGCCTTCCCCTTCGCCAATATTGTTCAGGAATTCCGGCTTGAAGATTTGCGTCAGCAAAGCATCGGCCACGCCCTCACCTTTGGCTTCGATGTAATCCATTGCGGCGTCAATAGTCGGATTGTCTTCAATGAACTGCTCATACTCGGAAGCAATCTTCCATTCTGCGCTGCCTTCTTCCTTCTTCTCACCGTCAGGATTTTCAATCTTGTGGAAGTACAAGGTGTTCGGCGAGGCGTTGAAGATGCCGGTTGTGCTTTGACCGGTCGGATTGGATGGAGTGATGTAGGAGTTCGCAAGCTCGCCGTTGGAAGCACTGTCAAAGCCAAGTTTGAAGTTCTCGCCGGATTCGGTGGCACGGGCCTCGCCTGAGGATTCGTATTCGATCGTCTCGCCGTCGGCGGCCTGGTCGAACAGCTGCTTGTTGCGCTGATAGGCACGCTCGCCGATGCCCTGATGCTGGATGGCGCCCTGGCCGGTCAGCATGCCGTAGCCGTTGTCCACGTTGGCCGCGGTGATTGCTTCCAGATTCTTGATGAACTTCTCACCGGTCTCTTTGTCGACAAAGCCATCTTCAGCTTTGGCGGTTTCAGCCATCTTCATCAGCAGCGCGTCGTACTTGTAGCTGGACAGGCCGCGGGAACCGTGGCGGGCGAGCATCTCGGTGTAGGTGATCGTGTAGCCTTCCGGCGCTGCGGAGTAGTTCATGTCAAGTGCCTGCTGGGGAGCGATGTACGGCTGCTTGCTGCTGTAGTAGGTGCCGTTCGCGGCATGGGCCGTGCCCGTCGCCAACATCGCCAGGGCGGCCACACCGGCAACGCCCGAACCCAACGCCCGACGCATCTTCGACTGCTTGTTCACAATGGTCTCCTTGTGTCCCTCTTTCCGGGCGCACATCGCGCCCGCACCCGTCGGATCATCGAATCGAACCGCGGCCCCTGTCGGCTGGGCCGCGCAACGGACAACCCAGTTCTATCAGCGAACCGGTTCGAGGAACGCGGGATAGGGGTTACGCCATGGTGAACAGTTCATGATATCCACGAAGCATTACGCTTACTTCCCGGGAGCAACAACGTGATGGCGTCCCGCAAGGAAACGATCCTCGCGGGACGCCATCTTCGCAACAGGCCGCCGTATCACGGTTTCCTAAGACGGATATCACTCCCCCCTGCGGATATTGGCCACGGTACGGTGTTCGATCGACAGGTGCTCGTAACGGCGTTCGCCACCCTCGCCCGTCGGCGCCTGCGCCAGCAGACCGACCTTGACCACCTTGCCGGCGTCGAGCGTGAAGAAGCGCATCATGTAGAAATGCTCGCCGTCCAACGAATAGTGGAAGGCGAAGGCGTCACCCTTGCGGCACATCTGCAGCCAGACCTCATCGATATCCACGTTGGGGCCGTTGGCGTCGTCGGAGACATCCTTGGTGACCACGCTGACCATGGCGCGGGTGCCGAAATCGGTCAGCTCGAAGCAGGCCTTGGCCCAGTGGGTCAGGTCCTTGAACACCATGATCGAGCAGGAGTCATAGGTCTGCTTGAAATCGTGCGACACCTTGACTCGCAGCACGAAATCGCCCTCGACCTCGGTGTAGTAGAACGGCGCGTTGCACAGCGAGTCGGGCACCGCATCGCCTTCCTCCGCCTCCGCACCGCTGTTGCAGAAGAAATCGGTGTGCTCCGGGGCAAGGATGCTGATCACGCCGTCCCGCTCGGTCATCTCCGATTCGTTGAGCCACTGGAATTCCATTGCATTATCCTTTCCTGTCATCGATGTTCCGATCTCGTTGCATCGATGCCCAGAATACGAGCGATGATTGCCGATCAGGCCTTGACCGCCGCGCCACGTGCGCGGAGCCGTTCGATGTACCCGGTACGGTCGGCTTCGGTGATCTCGCGGAGCACGCGAGCCGGATTGCCCGCGGCGATGGTGTGCGGCGGGATGTCATGCGTGACCACCGCTCCGGCACCGATGACCGCGCCCTCGCCGATAGTGACTCCACCGAGGACCGTCACATGTCCGCCGAGCCACACGCCATCACCGATGACGATCGGCTTGGCCTGGCAGGCGCCGGCCTTGCGCTCCTCGAAGTCGAGCGCATGGTTCACCGCGAACAGTCCGACCATCGGGGCGATCCACACGTAGTCGCCGATGGTGATCGGGCCGTTGTCGAGCATGACGCAATCGAAGTTGATGTAGGCGTGCGACCCGATGGTGATGTTGCGCCCGACCTCACAGCGGAAGTTCGGCTCGATGAACACGTCCTCGCCCACGGAGGCGAACAGCCGCTCCATCAGTTCCCGACGATGCTGGACCTCCTCGTAATCAGTGCGGTTGTACTCGGTGAACAAGCGCTTGGCCTGAGCACGCTTGCGCTCGATCTCCGGATTCGTATCCTCATAGACCTCGCCATTGACCATCCGCATCCACTCACCGCGGCCGATTTCGGTCATATCGGCGGTATCCGCCATCATCTGCGTCATTGTTGCCTCCATCACAACCGTTGAGAAGACCATCGCGATTGTATCGTCACGACGGCCGACATACCTTCACATTCCAACTATGTACGTTCGTACATAACCGGTTGTGTACGATTGTACTTATGCGACATCAGGACACGCCGACAACCGACAATCAGGCAACGATTCCTACAGCGGAACGCCATACGGCCGCATTCGTCCGCCGTGCGCGACGCGTCGACCCGAACCGCAGACAGCGCATCATCGACGCCTGCCTTGACGTCATCGCCGAACGCGGCGTGGCGGGCACCTCGCACCGCATCGTCGCCGAGGCGGCCGACGTGCCGCTGGGGTCGATGACCTACCATTTCGACGGATTCGACGACCTGATCTTCCAGTCGTTCTCCCATTACGCACGGCAGGCGGCCGAACGGTTCCGCACACGTATGGAACAAGCGCGCACCCGCGACGACGCCTGCGAGGCGATCGCCGAAACCATCGCCGATGATCTGCTGGGCACCGACCGGGACATGGTCATCAACCTGGAACTCTACGCGATCGCCGCGCGAAAACCGCGGTTCCGGGACATCATGACGGAGTGGACCAGAACCGTTCTGACATCCATGGCGCCGTTCTTCGACCCGCAGACGGCCAAACTGCTGGATGACGTGATCGAAGGCATCACCATCCACCGAGCGATGGCCGTCCCCCACCCCTCAGTGGAACGCACGCGTGAGGATGCGCGCGACGCCATCGCGCGCATCCTCACCGGAGCCGTCTAAACGCTGGCGCCGGCAGACAGCTGGAACGAACAATATTCAGACTGTCGAAGCTTTACTCATGAGGAAAGCTGAACAAAGCCGTAGGTCGAATTTGTTCACACCGATCATCAAAAGTCATCCCCCAAATGAAGAGGACTTCCGGCACATATTCGCGAATAATTGCAGTCACGCCAGCAGTATCAGACAACAAAACCGAGCTAGGGGCACACAGATGGACAATCACACCTCCGCAATCGGATAAGTCAAGCCCCCGCATCTGCTCCTCGACGCTGTTCCGCAGCAATGCCCCCGCACTTTGAGGACAGAACGTCACCAGCTTCACGAAGCTTCCCCGCGGGAACACCTCACGGACATCTTTCTCGTCGATGCCTATGTACGAATTCTTACTCCCAAAATCAACAAGAACGTCAGCCACACGAAGCAACTCCTCTGTCGAAGTATCGGGATTCGACGGAACCACATACAAATCGGCCTGCTGGATAGTATTGTCGCCGCCCGCAAGGGCAATGGACAAATCTCCCCCTTCACCGTGCAGAACAATCGGACACCCTTGACGATAATCATCTCTTGAAATGTCATATGTAAAAGACATGGTTTTCCCTTTCATTAAGTATTCGCCCAAATAGACGCCATATACAGCAGGCACCATTACCAGGCAATATTCAAATTGAGCCATGGTCCAACGAGAATCCATATCTCACCGAACCGCACGATTCAACAATCGTCAATGTATTGCGAGACCCTCCTTAGCCTTCAGAACAATTCGATATCCGTCAATTACAAGGATGCGCCTCCTCAGGCAAACAGGTAGATATCTACCGATTGAAGAAAGAGATCACACAGCATCCCGAGAAACATTCAATTGAGAACACAACCATTTACCATTGCTGAGCAACATAGAGCTACAGTCATTCTCCGAGGGGATATTGGCATCCCTCAACACCAACTCTGCCCGCAAGGGACCTTCCTCATAACGACAGCGACTTGCGGAAAAACGAATGAAGACAACGCCCTACCGGTTAAGTTTTATGGTATCCGCAGAGACTTGACCGGGCGGCAGGATGGCGCGCTCATCAAAATAGGCGATGGGATTCTTGGAATCGTTGCGTTCGAGAATCTTGCCATACCAGGGCTCGTATTCGTCGCCGGCGTCATCGCCGATGAATCCCATGCGCATAATGTCGTCCCGCTTGAGGACACCTCTGATTTTTGCAACGTACACCACTACATTGTCGGGGTTGAGCACGATACCGAGATCACACCGCACGGCCCGGCCCGGTTCCAGTTTCCACCAACAGCAGCTACGGCGCCACAACTCCCCGCGAATGGATTTGTCTTTGGGATCCCACTCCGGTTCCCATCCCACTACAGTTCGATTCTGTCCGTAAACGTCTTGTTCACTGAAACCGAGATCCCTATGCGGCCCGATTTTAATAGTCACGATCTCGGCCACGCGTTTACCTCCTGAAATGGTTTCTTGTATCCTTTTTACCAAGTTGGGGGAACAACATTCAACCGGCAGAACACCTATGCCACCGAAAACGACTGTGCATGCGTTCGCAGTGTACACTCCGAGTTTTCTTCTTTTCTTGAATACATGTTATCTTTTATAAAAGATAGAGAGCTGGCGAATAAGAAATACACACGATGCCGACTCTGAAGCCGAATCGTGTCACATCGACGTTCGTCTTCGCCATCACCTTTAAACAAACGAAGGAAAGGAACAACCATGACAATGCAACAGATTGACATCACGAGCGAAACAAACGGCGGCCATGTCATCAAACTGGTTGACGCCACTCCCGGCATGGAACGGGAGATAACGGTTGCGTCCCCTTCTCCCGGAAAGAAAACTACACCCGACGAAATCGTGAACCTTATGCCTATTCCCGATGAGACTCCAGAAACAATATTGCAGCACGCCATTGCCGCACTAGACGATATCACCAATCCAGACAGCTACATCCATGTGGACGTCAGCGACATCTGCCTCGTCTGCAGAGAGGCCCTAACGGCAACCATCTGCTTTGAGTGCGACTCTCCTGATGCCGTCGGCAAAGCACTGGACGCCAAGCTCGCCGATGTGGACATCCCCTCCAACGCAGTCAGGGGAACACTGTTTTCCATTGTCTGCCGGAAAGACGTCTCCATGACGGAACTCTCTTCAGCAGTTAAAAGTCTTCGACGGCATCTCAGGGATCAGGCCACCTTCACGTTCGGCGTGCGTTTCACCGATATCAGCAGCACATTCCGTATTACTGCACTGCTTGCGGTATCGCAAGAATGGTGATGCCCAGGTACCGTTAAAGGCCGAAAGTAGCAGCGAGTTGTCGGGCATCGACCACTGTATGAATTCCACCAATGTAGCATCTAGGGTTGGAACTAATCAGGTTCCAACCCTAGATATGATGCCGTACTTCTCATGCGAACTTCTAGTCGCAGAGAGAAAGGGCAGAATTCAGTCGACTAGGTTGTTGCTGCGCTCGGCGACGGAGTTGTATCCGTGAGGCTGCTCGTCATCGCTGTGGTACACCGAGCCGAGGGTGTCCATCCACCAATGTTCCCGGTCGATGATGCTCTTCGGCGACGCGTTCATGTCGAAGATTTCCAGAATAGAATACTGGAAGTTGTCTTCGATATACTGGGCACCAAGTTCCTTGAGTCGCTTGTTACCGCCGGAATGGTCACCGTAGACGTACTCCATCCAACGCGAGAGCAGCCCACGCTCGGCACCCTTATGCGAATATGCGGAACCGACGTAATGCCATCCGGTACGCCGATCAGTCTGCAAATAGACTGCCTGCACGCTGCCCAACGCGGACTTCCACACGTCGTTCTCCACCGCGGCGACCAGCTGCCGGTAGGTCAGACGCACGTTCTCGAAGCCGGGGAAGGGAAGCGCGGAGATCGGTGATTGGGCGACATAGTCCAAAGTCATCGTCTCTAGGAACTGCTCACGCCGTTTTTCATTGCTGCCCAAATCATTGACGAACTGAGTGTCTCCCCGTTCCCTCTTGTAGTACACCACGGCCCGGGCGTCCAGCGGAGCGTATTTCGGAATCTCGCGGTAGTGGTACGCCACAGTACCGTCTTCCTTCTGATACTCATCAAGAACTTCGAAAGCACCGATGAACATCCACTTCGTCGAATCATCCGGCTGTAATTGGAGGAATTGCAGGACTTTCTTCTGCTTGATGGCCCCCTTAACCCTCTCCCCAGGCCACTGCTTGGTGAACACCCACTCCATCAATGTGTCATGCGCGGAATAATAGGCATCAACCACATTGAACCACGCAGGATCGCTGCCGTTCAGTCGAATGACGTAATCCTTCAACTGCTCATCGTCCAGTCCGATCCATTCACAGAATCGAATAGGTGCATTCGTCCCAATCATTGGTTCTCCTTGTCTTGTTGGGTTGTTCTTCATCGTGGAGGCATCGCTGGCACATGCCATAACACCCACTCCGACTCATTCACAGTTCTTCCTTCTTCGCAAGAATGGCAGTGACAATGATATCATCCCGTTGGGAATCCAATGCCATGCCCCATATAATCTGGGCATCGGGCTGAATCGCATCCCTTACAACGTCAACCAATGACGAAGCAGTCGAGAGAAGAATATCGTTAGGAGCGTCAATATTGACCAGAGCGCCATCGCAACGCGTCGGGTTAATGCTCTGCAAGGCGAGCGCATCCGAGAACGCCTTGTTCGCATCGTTTTCTGCGCGGAATCGCACAACGTGCACAGTTGCGGATGTACAGGCCTGGAGGACATCCGAGGGATCGATGTGAATGAAGCTGTTCATATTGAGAAACGAGAGAAGAGCCTCCGCAATCTGCTTCAGAGCATCGTCGTCGCTGACACCAGGAGCGGGGATCACGCGGGTGGCCGGGAACCTGTCGATGTCTGTAAGAGGAATGGTGGTAAGAGTCAGCGCGGCACCGCCATCCTCATCATAGAGAGTGGCGACGGATTGATTGTCATCGATGCCAAAGGTAAACATACGACTCCTTTCGTATTTCCAATGTATGAGGGGGGACAGCGGTTCGGGACTGCTTCAATTCATAGATTCATTCGGACTCAGGCTGCCGGCAGGCAGCTGGGACCAAAGAGGATCTTGATCTCGGCGAATAGCGAGGTGTCGCGTTTGACGCGGAACCGGTCGCCGAAGGTCAGCACCTGTGCGTTGCCCTTGTCATCCACGATGGCGAGCTTGACCTCGCAGTAGCCGGGGTGGTTGGTCAGGATCTGCCCCAGCTGCATGACGTGGGCGCGGTTGAGCGCCACCTGCGGCAGCGTGATGATGAGCGGACGTTCGTCCACCGCCTCCAACGTCGGCACGTCCATCTCGGTGGCGCGCAGGCTCACGCTCTCGTCGCGCACCTCCACCATGCCGCGGATGCGCACCACGGTATCGATGGCCAGATCGGCGGCCGCCGCCTCATACACCTTGCCGAAGAACATGCATTGGATGGAGCTTTCCATGTCCTCGATCGTGACGATGGCCCACGCGTTGCCTTTCTTGGATACACGTCGGTCCACGCCGGTCACGAGGCCGGCGATGGTGACCTGCATGCGGTCGGGCATGGTCTTGGCGCGGTCGATCAGGTGCGCGATCGACATCTCGCGCAGGCTGGCGAGCACGGCCTGCATGCCGCTCAGCGGATGGTCGGAGACGTATAGACCCAGCATCTCGCGCTCGAAGTTGAGTTTGGTCTTCTTATCCCATTCCTCCACATCCGGCACGGTGACACCGGCATCGCCCATGTCCTCGGCATCGCCACCGTCGACATCGGAGAACAGGTCGAACTGACCCTCCGCCTGCTTGCGCTTGAGCCCGACCACCGAGTCGATGGCCGCCTCATGAATCTGGTACAGCGCCCTGCGGTTCGGGTCGATGGAGTCGAAGGCGCCGGCCTTGATCAGGGATTCGACCAGACGCCGGTTCAACGCGCTCAACGGTACGCGACGGATGAAGTCCATGAAGTTGACGAACTTGCCCCGCGGGCCGCTGCGTTCGGCGATGATGTCGGCCACCGGCTGGTCGCCGACGTTGCGGATCGCACCCAGGCCGAAACGCACGACATCGCCGACGGCGGAGTATTCCAGTACAGATTCGTTCACGTCGGGCGGCAGCACCTGGATGCCCATACGCCTGGCTTCGCCCAGATACAGCGCCGTCTTGTCCTTGTTGGTGCGTTCGTTCTGCAGCAGGGCCGCCATGAACTCCACCGGATAATGGGTCTTCAGATACGCGGTCCAGTAGGAGATCAGACCGTATGCGGCGGAATGCGATTTGTTGAACGCGTACCCGGCGAACGGCACGAAGATGTCCCAGACGGCCTGGGCCGCCTCCTCGGAATAACCGTGCTCCTTCATGCCGGCGAAGAACGGCACCTGTTCCTTGGCCAGCACCTCGGGCTTCTTCTTGCCCATGGCTCGGCGCAGCACGTCGGCTCGGCCGAGCGAATATCCGGCCAGGATACGCGCGGACGACTGCACCTGCTCCTGATACACGATCAGGCCGTAGGTCTCGTCCAGCACCGGCGCCAGCGCCTCGGCCACCTCCGGATGGATAGGCGTGATCTTCTGCAGGCCGTTCTTGCGCTTGGCGTAGTTGTTGTGCGAATCGACATCCATCGGGCCTGGTCGGTACAGGGCGATCAGTGCCGAGATGTCGTTGAAGTTGTCCGGCTTCAGGCTTTTGAGCAGCGAGCGCATGCCGTCAGAATCGAGCTGGAAGACGCCGAGCGTATCGCCGCGCGAGAGCAGCTGGTAGGTTTCCTTGTCGTCCAGCGGAATCTCTCGGTAGTCGATGGCCGGTTTACCGTTGCGTTCAATGTTACGCAGCGTATCTCGGATGACCGTGAGGTTGGACAAGCCCAGGAAGTCCATTTTCACCAGGCCCAGCGTTTCGCAGGTGTGGTATTCGAAGGTGGTGGTGACCGTGCCGTCGGTGCGTTCCAGCAGCGGGGACGTGTCGGTGATCGGTTCGGAGCCCATGATGGTGGCGCAGGCGTGCACACCGGTCTGGCGAATCAGGCCTTCGATGCCCTTGGCCTCGTCCACGATGCGGTGTGCATCCGGCTCCGACTCATACATTTCACGGAACTCACGTGCCTCCGCGTATCGTTTGGACGTCGGGTCGAAGATTTCCTTGAGGCTGGCGTCCTTGCCGTTCTTGCTCGGAGGCAGCGCCTTGGTGACATGCTCGCCGACGGAGAACGCGTAACCCATGATGCGGGCGGAGTCCTTCAGAGCCTGCTTGGTTTTGATGGTGCCATAGATCACGCATTGGGCCACCTTGTCATGGCCGTATTTATCAGCCACGTAGTCCAGCACGTGCATGCGGCCTTCCGGGTCGAAATCGGTGTCGATATCCGGCAGGGAGACACGTTCGGGGTTCAGGAAGCGTTCGAAGATCAGACCATGCTGCAACGGATCCAGTTCGGTGATGCCCATCGCATAGGCCACCATCGAACCTGCGGCGGAGCCACGGCCGGGGCCGACCATCACGCCGTTGTTCTTGGCCCAGTTGATGTAATCCGCCACGACCAGGAAGTAACCGCAGAACTGCATCTGGCAGATCACGCCGCATTCGTAGTCGGCTTGCTTCAACACGTCCAGCGGCACATTGCCCTTATATCGCGTCTCCAGACCTTCCTCGACCTGCTTGAGGAACAGGGAGGTCTCATCCCACCCCTCGGGGCAGGGGAACTGAGGCATGAAGGCGCCGTCCTCGCCGTCGTCGAACATGATATTGCAGCGTTCTGCCACTTCAAGGGTGTTGTCGCAGGCCTCAGGCAAATCCTTGAACAGCGCACGCATCTCCTCGGCGGATTTCAGGTAGTAGCCGGATCCGTCGAATTTGAAACGGTCGGGGTCATCCAGCCGCGAACCGGAGTTGATGCACAGCATCGCGTCCTGCGCGCCGCGGTCCTCCTCCAGCACATAGTGGGAGTCGTTCGTGGCCAGCAGCGGCGCGTTGAGCTTCTTGGCGATCTCCAGCAACTCATTGGTCACCTGGGTCTCGATCTTCAGACCGTGGTCCATCAGCTCAATATAGAAGTTGTCGCGGCCGTAGATGTCCTGCAGCTCACCGGCGTACCGCAAGGCCTCGTCGAACTGGCCAAGGCGCAAACGGGTCTGGATGATGCCCGACGGGCAGCCGGAACCGCAGATCACGCCCTTGGAGTACGTGGAGAGCACGTCGGAGTCCATACGCGGATAGCGCATCACGCGGCCTTCCAGGTTGGCCACAGACGATGCCTTCATCAGGTTCTTAAGACCCTCATCGGTTTCCGCCCACAACGTCAGATGGGCGATCAGACCGCCGCCGGAGACGTCATCGGAACGCTGCGCCTCGGTGCCCCAGTGCACGCGGGATTTGTCCTGACGCGCCGTCTCCGGCGTGGTGTAGGCCTCGATGCCGATGATCGGCTTGACGCCGACCTTGACGGCCTCGCTCCACATCTCATACGCGCCGTGCATGTTGCCGTGGTCGGCGATGCCGACGGCCGTCATGCCCAGTTCCTTGGTGCGCCGCACCAGATCGGGAATCTTGGACGCACCATCCAACAACGAGTAATGCGTATGGTTGTGCAGTTGCACGAAGTCACTACCTGATCCAGCCATAGATTCCACCTTACCTCAGTTGGTCCACGTTGGGTGTTACCCAGTATCCGCCCGACACACTACCAACGGTAGATATCTACCATTTCTGGATTCTTCGCTGTACCGTCTTATCCAACGCAATCGCCACATATCGCTGCGGAAGGATGATTATGAATCCCGTTTCGGACGAAGATCTTCTTTGGGAAAACTACATCGAACAGCATGATGACGAATTCGACTTTGCGTTCTGGTGCATGGTCTATGATCCCTGCGATCGCCCCGGACACTTCCCCCACTCGGACGCGTGGCTACGAGCCAAAGAACAGCGAGTAAAGGATGTAATACTCGACTGGTTATCCAGCATTGCCTGGGATTGGGACCAAGTAACGGTCGAATTTGATAATGGTCTTAGCCGCACAATGTTTATCAATGAATTCGTATCCTTCACCACCACACCGCTCGCGTTCGTCGACTATAATGCAGCCAATCTAATCTTCGTCGACAAAGCGTCAGGGCAGGAGTTCCATTTCGATACGCTTATTCTCAACAATGAAGTGGCATACTTCTATATCTGGGACAGCTTCATGGTCGCACTGGAAGTTATCGACGCCCTGTATACCGCAGGCACACAAAGCACAACAACATTCACACCTCAGTATTTTGCAGGTGACGGTTCTTGCTGGAATCACTATTCTCGCAGTCCGCAACCATTCCGTTCACGTATCATGAATTCGCTGGATGGATTGCAGGAAGCTTTGTCAGAGCTACCCCAGTTCCGTTTCCAACTGTCAATCTTGTCTCTCATCGAGAATAACTTCTGCGAAATCATTCGCCGCGGACACGAACGAATCTTCGGTTCTGAAACTCATAGCACACAAACACAGAACGCCACCGATGTCGGTACATATGTACCGACATCGAGCCACCGTTCCGACAATGGATGTCACAACACAACCTCAGCAACGACAACCGTACAGATAGGAAAGGAGCTGGTCCCCATGCCGCCGAATTTCCAACGAATCGCCCTCGTCCACCAACTGAATCCGCTCACGGATCCTCAGACGCATCTGAATAAGAATGCGACATTCGACACGTTCGTGCCCGGCGACTCCAACCGCTTCGC
>DGYMI06202__coassemble_1056_pt1 | contig 29551 bp, 13 predicted proteins | sample DGYMI06202__metabat2_high_PE_015 | metagenome-assembled genome bin DGYMI06202 | reverse complement strand
CTAGTCATTGTCCGACTGGTCGGGCACGCCGAGACGCAATGCGTCGATGATCTGGGATTCGGTTTTCCCTTCCGCCTGAATCTCGCGTTGCCGTTCGTCCGGTTCACTCACGTAATACAGCGCCGCATCGATGGCGTCCAGCGGGATACCCTCGACCACCGATAGGAGCAGTCGGTAGCAGTCCAGCTGCACCAACTTCTGTGCCACGTCCCGTGGCTCACGCGGACGCCGCCCGGTTTTCCAATCGATGATGGTGTACTGTTTGCCCGTGTCTTCGGGGTCGAGGCCTCCGGCGAACACGGCGTCGAGCTTGCCGTTGACGATGGTGCCGCCCAGCTGGGGGATGGCGATGACGATCTGCCGTTCGGCCCATGCAGGATGGCGCCGGGCCCACCGCGATTCGGCCAGACGGCGTTTCCACGTCAGCAATGCGTCCGGGTGTCCGCCGCTGTGCCGCTCGGCCGAATCAAGTTCCTCGAGCAAGGCACGCCGCGAGGCCGGTGAATCCGCATCCGGCAGCCTGCCGTCCGCCACGGCGTTGATGAACCGCTCCGCCCATGCATGGAACTGCGTACCGGCTTCGGCCGCCGGTGACGCCACGCTGGGAATCGGCCGCACGATGCCCCGCCAATAGGCGTTCTCCTCGCGCTCGGTCATGCCTCCCGCAGCCGCCTGCAACGCGGTGACGCTTTGCCGGCCCGCCGCCAGGATGCGCCGGCCACGCTCACGCACGTTCCGGTCCAGGTCCTCGCCGGTCAGCTGCGCACCCATCAGATCATGGTCCGTAACAAGCAGACGCGCCCGGCCGAGCAACGGTCCGCCGTCACGGGTCTGTCCATCCGATGGTCCGCCGTCATGGCGCACGGCGCCCATGGCATCCATGGCGTCCCGCACCGCAAGCGCCCCGGCACGCAATCGCTCGGCGATATCGGCGCTTAGCGTGCCCGGCCATGGCAGCGCGATGTCGTCGTCGGGCTGCTCGATCGGCGTGGCCCAAGCCTGGCCGATGACGGCGTCCTCATACTCGCGGGCATGGTCGCCGGCGAAGAACCCTTCAGGCAGCGGCGGCAGCGTATCATCGTCCGGCACTGTTATCGGCCGGTGCACGGCATCCGCACGCGTGTGCAGGGCGTCGAACAGCTCCTGCCAGAAGACCGAGGCGCTCTGCGCCCTGCTTGCTGCGGACCTGCGGCGCGGGTCGCGGCTGCGCTCGCGGTACGCGCAATATGACAGCATGACGTCATGCCTGGCGCGGGTCAACGCCACATAGGCCAGCCGTCGCTCGTCGGCGTGCAGCCGACGGCCGTATTCGTTGCTCTGGGTCAGATACCAGGAATCCGGATCCGAGTCCTCCACGCCGTCGCCGCAGTCGCGCAGCGAACCGAATACCTCGTCATCGATCTGCATCACGTCGTCCAATCGCGTCAGCGCGTCCACCGGGTCCTCCCCCGGCGCGCCGTCGTGAGGGAAGCGGGGAAGGATGTCCGCGTCGACCCGTATCGAGGCAGGCACGCTGGTGGCGTCGGTCAGCCAGGTCCGACTGTTCTGCTCCCGGTATTCGGGAGCCGTCCACACGCCGTCGACCAACCCTCCGGCATGGGATTCGTCCAAGGTAATCGTCAATCCGTTCTTGCTGTTGTTCGGCATGATGCCCGATGCGCAGTCGACGATGGCCACGGCGTCCCATTCCAGGCCCTTGGATTGGTGGATGGTCATCAGTTCTACGTCGGCCTGGTCGTCATGCATGGAGGCCGCTTCATCCTCGATATTGCCCAGCACGTCCACCCAGGAGAGGAAACCGCGCAGCGTCGGCGTCCGACCATCCCCCAGTTCCTGGATATAGGTGTCGGTCAGGTCGACCAGCGTGTTCAACGGCATCCGGGCCACGGTGGGATTCGCGGCCTGTTCGCCGTCTCGTATGGCTTGGGCAACCACCGTATCGATGTCGAGATCCAGCGCACGGACCGCGGCGCGAATCACCTCGGCCAGCGGATGCCCCAGCATCGCCTGCACGTCGCGCAGCATGGCACCGGCACGCAGCACCCCGGCCTTGGCGCTGTCGCCGAGTGTGCCGTCACGATCAAGCAACTGCCTCAGATCGCCCCGTTGCAGCAGATCACCGAGAAACACGGCATTGCCCACCTGGTCGCGGTGCTCCCGCACCACCGATTCCCATTGCTCCGGCGGGCAGTCGGCATCCGCCACGCCGGCCTCCGCCAACGCCCGGAATCTCACCCGCGTATTCTCCCTGTCGGCAAGCGCGGCCAGACGGGTCAGGTCGCTCGATGACAGTTGGAACCTGGGGGTGGCCAGCAACCGCATCAGGTGCTCGGCGTCATCATGCTGCACCACAACATGCAGCAACGCCAGCACGTCGCAGATCTCCGGGCGTTCCAGCACCGCGGAATAGCCGACGACGAACGTGGTCATACCCGCCTGTTCCAAGGCTTGCTGGTATTCGTCCATGGTGCCTTTGGACCGGAACAGCACGGCCACGGTACCACGGTGCTCCACCGTGCCGTCCTTCACGCGGGTGTGGCGCCGCAGCGCCTCGCGGCAGAACCGCACGACGCCATCGATCTGCTGCCCGAGCGTCTCGTAGCCGATCAGTCCGATGGTGCCCCGATCGGCTTCGGGGATATTCGCCAGCGAGGGCACATCGACCTCATGCAGCGCTGCGCTGCCCGGGCGGCGCGGGGGCGTGCGCAGCGGCAATGTCAGATCGTTCGCGGCTTCCAGCACGATCCGGGAGTTGCGGCGTGTGGTGCTCAACGCATACGGCTTGGTGCCGGGCGGCATGTGGAAGTCCCGTTCGAACATGCGGAAGGCGCCGGGACTGGCGCCACGCCAGGCGTAGATCGACTGGAACGGGTCGCCCACGGCGCTGACGGCGCTGCACGGCCCGCCATCGTCGGGATGGAACAGCACGGCCAACAGCATGGCCTGCGTGGTGGAGGTGTCCTGGTACTCGTCCAGCAGCACATGGCTGAACCGTTCGCGGTACCGGCGGCCGATGGACGGGAACCGGCTGACCAGTTGATACGCCGCGATCGTGAAATCCCCGAATTCGGCCATGGTGCGGCGACGTTTCTCCTCGTTGTATTCCTCGACCAGATCCAGCAGCAGTTCACGCTGTTCTGCGGTTCTGGCGATGCGGTCGCACTGGTAGACGCAGTTGGCATACAGTTTGGCCTGGTACTGCTCCAACTTGACCTGCCATTGTTCATCGCTGTCCTTCTTGGCGCGTTTCGGCAGCGCGCCGGCGAACAGCTTCTCGGGTATCGGCTCATCGCCCAGCGCGGCGCGCACCCGACTGATGAAAGCGTTGTCCCAACGGCGTATCGCGGCGACGGCTTCGGCGTACCCTGGGCAGTCAGGGCCGATCATCGCGCTGGCTATAGCGTTGGACAGACTTCTCACGTCCCCGGCCAGTTGAGGGATCGACGGCGGGTCCTGCCGCACCGAAAGTTCATCCAGATGCCGCTCCACCACATCGGCCGCCAACTGCAATGCGCCGGCGTCACTCAGCGGCTGCGTGTTCCGGTCGAAGCCGACCAGGAGCCCGTACTGGCGGACGATGGTCTGGAAGAACGCATCGTAGGTGGCGATGGTCGGCTTCAGGAACATCCGGTCAGGGTCCTCATCGGCACCCGACTGTTCGGCGACCGCCGACGAGACGCGGTCCAACAGCTCGCCCGCAGCCTTGCGCGTGAAGGTCAGGCCCAGGATGCGCTCGGGAGCCACGCCGTTGCCGATCAGGGTGACGATGCGCCTGGTCATGGTATAGGTCTTGCCTGATCCGGCACCCGCCACCACCAGGATGTCATCATCGTTCGGGGCATTGATGACCCGTGCCTGTTCCGGGCTGTCGGTGAATGCGTGCATCATACTTGCCTCGTTTCATAGACGGTGTTGAGCTCGCCGGCGCAGGCCGGACAGGATGCCTTCATACGGCAGTGTTTCACATGATCGGGCGTGGGGTGTGCGATCAGCAGGGAGGACCGGCTGGCCGCGGCCGCATAGAACACACGCGCGACCATGGTCAGCGCCCACAGCGTCTGGCTGCCACGCAGCCGTACGATCTGATCCCACGCCGCGGCGCGCACCCCCGTGGGCGGCGTCTCGGGCAGCTCCGGAATCTCCAGGTATTGGGGGTCCTTAAAGTAATAGCGCAACGTAAACGGTTCCGTGTTCCAGGCCCCGTTGCGCAACAGTGCGGGCTGGTGCAGGCTTTCCACCTCACGGCTGCGGCTCGGGCCATCATCCTCACGGACGAAGAACAGCCCGCTCTGCGCGATGTACGGCATCCGCGGGGAAGGCCCGACACAGCCCCGATCCTCGGGGAACGCCAATCCAAGCTGGTAGCAGACCAACTGCAGATCGTTGAAGATCTGCGTGATGGCGTATTTCCTCCCGGTCTTGTAGTCGATCAGTCGCACCGCCTCACGGCCATCCTGGTATCGACGGTGTTCAAGCCGGTCGATCCTGCCGGACAGCCGAATCGTCAGATCGTCGCATATGCCCTCGGGCCAGCCTCCGACCAGCGTGCCCATAACCGCCAGGAGCTCGCCGCTTGTCATCGGTTCGATGCCGGGTATGGCGTTATAGGCGGCGAGCATGTCGTCGATATCGAACCGGGCGGTGAATTCCGCTTCGCACTCCACGCGTTCCAAGGCCCCGACCGACATGTATTCGGCGTTGCGGAACGGGTACGCGGGGTTGCATCCGTTGACGAAATAGGTGGCGATGTGGGTCATCATGGTTTCAGCCGAACGGTCGAGCTGCAGTGCGGCATATCGGTCGGTGGGAGACTCGATGGTCTGTGGATCACGCCGCAATGAACGGTAGATCGCCATCAGCCGTTCCGACACCGCCGCGATCCGGTTTCCGGCACCCTCCGCGGCCACGGCCCCAGGCATATCGAGGCGCTCCTCGCTGCCACGCTGTGCCACCTCGTGCACAAGAGTGCCGAAACCAGCGCGCACGCCGCCGGATTGGGGGCCGGAGCAACGGCGTTCCAACAGCCAGCAGACCGGACAGGACCAGATGCTGTCCACGGAGGAAGGCGACAAGGTCACGGTATGCCGTTCGTTCCGGGATCCGGATCGGCCCTCCGGCCCGCCATCCGAGGTGTCTTCATCCGCGGTATCAACGAAATACCACTGCTTGGGGTCGGCCGCGCGTACGCCGTGCTCCGCCAGCAACGCGAGCGCGGATGCCGCATCCCGCCCTTCCGGCGAATCGGCTCCGTGGCAGGCCAGCGCGATGCGCGCAGCCGTCACCAGTCCCCTGGGATCGGCATCGAGACCGGCATGGGATTCCGCGTCATCATCCGCCGACTGACCGCCGGGGCGCGTGAACACCGCTTCGTCACGTTGGCGGATGAACCGCTCGGGCAGATACCCGTACAAGAAGTCCGACGGCGTGCAATCCTCGTTCCACGTCGCACTGATCGTCAGCGTCTCGTCGGCGCGGGTCACCGCCACGAGCAGGTTCTTCTTCTCGCTGGACAGCACTGCGGCCAGGCGAGCGTCGCAGTGAGTCGGGTCGGCGTCCCCCAGGTGCCCGTGCAGCATGAGATCGGCCAGATCCTCGCCGCCGAACAGCGTGGCGCGTTCCGCAAGGTTCGGCCATACATCCTGTTGGACCGCGGGCAACCACACATGCCGCCAATGGTTCCCGGCCGCGCCGGCTGGGGTGGTCAGTGTCACGGCCTGTTCGACCGGCCCGACATGCGCCAGCGAATCCGCTTCGATCTGCATCGACCTGACCTGGTCCATGAAGGCGACGATATCCTCCCCGGCGGAGCCGTCGGCGGCGAACTGGAACAACCGCATCGCCACGTCAAGCCGGTCGTTGGCGGCACGGCCAGCTACGTCGTTGCGCAGGGCGGCGCGCTGCCAGGAACCGGCCACGCCAGTCTCGTTCCAGGCCAGCGCCAACGTGTACTGTGCCTCCCGGTTGGGCAGCCGGTCCATGCCATCCGCAACGCGGCCGACCATATCCCAAAGCCTGCGGAACGCGACGGCTTGGGGGTCCCGGCCCAAGATCGCGCCGAGAGAATCCAATACGGGCGTGGCGGGCGCCTTGGGATTGTCGAACGCCAGCATCAGGTACATCGCCCTCTGGCCGAACGGCAGTTCGTCGTCGGCGGTTTCACCCGTCAGCACGCCGTCGTCCACGTTGACCGCCGCCGCACGCCGCGCCGCCTGCCGATGTTCGTTCACGGCATCGCGATATCGTTCCCATGATTCGATCAGCGCAGCGAGATGCCGTTGCCCATCCGCGCCGACGGCCTCTGCGCTTTCTTGGACGACTCCGGCCAATGACTCCAGTGCGGCCATCGCGGATTCCACCGGCGCCAACCGCGCCGGGGCACCCTCGGCGGACTGCGTGCCGGCGGTGACCAGCGGGCAGGCCATCAGCGTGGCCACCCGTGCCCGTACATAGGACGACAGCGCCGCCAACGGCAGATCCACGGCGTCGATGCCGCGCCTGCGGAGCAGCGCCAGCTCGATCAGGGCGAACAGCCCCTGCACGAACGGCTCGTCCTTCAGCGGACGCGTCACCGACGAGTACCGTACCGGCACGCCATCGCGGCGCAGACGCTCGCCGAACGACCGCACGGTGGCGTTGTCATGGGCGATGATCGCCATGTCGTTCCATGCAATCCCCTGGTCCAGATGCAGGCGCTTCATACGCCAGACGACATCGTCCATCTCCTCGCGAGGCGACTTGTACAACGCCGTGGCCACCGTGCCATCCTCCAACCGGGAGGTGCCGAGACCGGCATCCGCATTCGCCCCCGGTTCATCCAATCGCCGGATCGGCAGACTGCCCGCATATCGGGGCAGCTTGCCGGGGCGCTGCGGCATCGGCGTGTCATCCGGCTCCGGCGAAGGGATCGACAGTGAGATGCGCGAGGCCAGGAGGTCGCGATAGGTCGGTGCGGCGGCATCCGCCGGGGTATCGGATACCGGGATGCGATGCAGGGCGGCATGCAGCGGCCCTCGCACCGCGCAACCCATCAGGTATTCCGGATAGGAGCCACGGAACGTCTGCACGGCCTCGTCGGGATTCCCTACCAGCACCAGCCGCACCCCTGCGGCGGACAACGCCTCAAGGAAGCGCAGCCCGGCCAATGTGGCGTCATGGAAATCATCCACCACCAACACCGAAGGAACCGTCTCCGGCTGCAGCCGCACCTCCTCCACCTGTACGCGATGCAGCACCGCAGCCGCCTCGACCAGCAGCCGCGATGCGTCCAGACGGTATTCGCCCGGATACGTATGTTCGATGGCCCGCACGTATTCCCGCCGCAGCGCGAACGCCAAGCGCCACTGCACCGCGGTGCGGTCGGCGTTACGCCCGGTGCCGGCCGCCTCCCCCACGTACTCACGCTCATGCGCGAACGATGCCCCCAGCTCGTTGATACGGGCCAGCATATCCCTCAGCTGATCCACGAACGACGAGGAGACGCCGCGCTCGAACATCGCCATCGTCGTCGCGCCGCCCGACTGCTCCCGGGCGGGTGCCACCGTATCCGTCCAGCGGTCGTCGGCGAAGTATTCCCGCAACAGCACGCACGTATCGCACAGGTTGCCGGCTTCGGCATGGTCCAGATGCGCCGCCACCACCCTGCGCAGCAGGGCATCCTGTTCGGCGCCGTTCAGCAGACGTGGCGCAGGCAGGTCCTCATACCGTCGGGCGTCGGCGATCACGGCGAACGCCAACGCCGACAACGTGGTGACCGGACGCGCCTTCATCGACGCCCCCATACGGCGGATTGCGCGATTGCCCAACCTATCCGCCGTCACGCGCCCGGATACCGTCATCATGGCTCCCCCACCATGGTTGCGTTCCAACGCACGCATCAGCGCCTCGAACGCGAACTCCGTCTTGCCGCACCGCGGGGGGCCAACCACCAGCAGCGCGGAAGCCTCGCCGCCCCCGAGCACCGCGTCAAACGTCTGCCAAAGTTCCTGCATACCAGTCATGGCTCAAGCCTAACCATGGCCGTCACGGAACGGTAGATATCTACCGTTCGCATCCGCCCTCAGCGTGTTGCCGCAAGTCTCCGGCGCCACGGCATGCCGCCGGATTACCGTGCCATCGCGTCCCACACCGTGCCGGACAGCTCACGGATCTCGGCCTGCGCGGCCGCACTGTCGGGCACATCCTCGCTCATCACCGCCAGCACGTAATCGCCTGTTGCCGCCGTGCCGTCGATCGCGGCGGATGTATCGGATGAGGCGAACACAATCGCCACGTCATTCTCCACGCCGTCGATCTCCCCGGTTTTGTTGGCGGTCACCGTACCCGCCGGCAGACCGCCGGGGATCTTGGAGGTCCTGGTCTGTGCCATCAGCAGGTCGAGCATGCTCCGGCTGGCCTGCGCGGACACCAGTGCCCCGCGGTACACGGCAGCCATGAACCGCCCGCAATCCTCCGCCGTGGTCCGCTTCAGCGACGGGTCCCCGCTGACGTCGCCGAGGTACTGGTTGATGGACGAATCCCCGAACCCATGCTCCTGCGCGATGGCGTTGACGACCTCGAATCCGGCTTCGCCGCTGCCCGAACCGAGGATGTCCACCAACGCGTTCGTGGCCTCGTTGGAACTCACCGTGATCATCTCCCGCAGCAGCTCATCGATGCGGGCGTCCTCGGCGAGCGCCCCATCATCGATCCGCTGATAGACGGCCAGCATGACGTACAGTTTGATCAGCGACGCCGAATACCCCTGGTGGTTGTTGATCGTCAGCGAGGCTCCGGTGGCAAGGTCTTCGCAATACACCTGCCAGCCGCCCTGGTATCCGGCGATCAGCGTCTCCAATTCGTCCTGCAGCGCGCTCATCGCACGCCGTACCGGCTGGCTGGCGTCCGGTTCCGGCACCGCCGCGCGCCGCATGGCATCATGGTCCGGCAAGGCGATGCCGTCTTGGCTTGCGCCGTCGGCAGTGCCGACCTGTGCAGATGCCGCCGTTCCCTCCGGATTGCTTCGATGTGGCATCGACATCGTGACGCCGATACCGACCGCCACCGCCGCGAATGCAACCGCCACACCCGCCGCGATGACGGCCGTCCAGCCGCGCCCGCGCCCCGGTACCCGATGCGCCGCGCCACGATGGGACCGCGACGGGCGGGGGCGCCGACCACCCGTCGGCCGAACGTCCCCCGTCAACGCGCCGCACCTGCGAACATCGTGTCCCAGACCGTCGCCAGCATCTGCGAAGTGAGGTCGGCGGCACGTTCCTGCCCCAGGTTCTCGGTCATCACCGCCAGAGCGACCTTGGTGCGGCCATCCGATATGACGACGAAATAGTTGTATGCATCCTGAATGCCCATACCGCGATGCGCATGGATGGTGGCCCCCTCCGGAATCCTCACGCCTTCGGAGGCAATGTCATACGACATCAGCTCATCCGCTCCGTCGGCGGCCACCATGGACAGCATGCGCGCGGCGTCGTCGGATGACGCATAGTTCTCGTACCCGTCCTCGGAGGCGGCCACATCCCCGAATCGGCGTTCGAACGATGATCCGGAGAAGCGGTTCGCCGACAGCCATGAATCGATTGCGTCCACACCGCCGACCGCGTCGATCAGCAGATTGGCCGCATCGTTGCTCATCGAACGCATCATCTCGCCCGCGGAATCGCTCGGCTGATCCTCATGGGTGCCGTAATACGCCAAGTACACCGGCAGATACAATCCGGCGGATACCATGCGTTTCGAAGCGTTCCGCGACGAATAGCTGCGCAATCCGTCCTCGGTCATCACCGATACGGCCACGTCGGTGGACGAGTAGGCGTCGACGATGCGATCGGTGGATTCCTGATCCAACGTGCGCGCCGGCATCTCGGACCCGTCCCCGTCCTCTTCCGATTGCTCGGATGACGCGGGGTCGTTCTCGTCCGACGCATCGCCCGGGGACGACGCCTCGCCGCCGGTCGGCGCCGGCGTCTGCGAGGTGCCCGGATCGTCCGCCGAGACATGCCGCATCACCAGCGTCACGCCGGTGATGATCAATGCCACGGCGGCGATGGCTGCGATAACGATGGCCACGATGGTTCCGGTGCGCCTGCGCGTCGCCGGCTGAACGGGAGACGATTGCGACGGCACCGATTGCGCCGGATACGCCGGCTGCACCGGCTGCATGGATATCGTCGGCGCGTCGGCGAGGGGATCCGCTGCCGGCGGTGCGGTCAGCGGACTGCCGCATACCGTGCAGAATCGCGAGCCTTCGTCGTTACCGTTGCCGCACCGTCCGCAAATCATCGTGCCCTCCATCCGTCGTCGTCTCTATGTCCATTATCGGTCATGTTCCGCGGATCGGAATCCGCCGACCGGTCGGATGTCCCGGATGGGCGGATCGACCCGTCCTCCGCCCAGGCCGATACCGTTGCCGCATCGGCGGAACGCAACGCGGTGAACTGCAGCGCACTGATGCCATTGGAGACGAACAACGGCAGTCTCAGGCATTCCACGCCACGATTCAGGCGCCATGGCGTGCTGGACCGCTCGACCGATTGGATGCGGGAGCGGCGCGTGAACACCGTGAACAAGGTGAGAACGGACGCCCCCGTGGCGGCGATTCGCTTGTTGTCCAATACCGCATATCCCTCCGACGCCGCCTTCAGCCAACGGCACAACCCCCACCAGACTGCCAGCGCCGCAGGGGCCAACGTCCACAGCCAGTTCACGGCATCGCGGGACACCAGCGCCCAGATCACCGCAACCGCCATGCCCGCCGCGGACACCGCCAGCGGCATCACCAGATAGTAGCGGACCAGTCCGCGGCCCGTCCGATGGATCTCCGGAGGCTCCAGCCCCCATTCGGGGAGCATGCGTTGCAGCACGGCATAGACGCGGTCGTCGCCGATCACCGGCAGCACATCGGCGCCGGTGGCATCGCCGTCCTCCCCTTCCGCGGCGGGCATAGCGCCCAATCCCAGTCGGACCGAGCACAGGTGCAGGGCCCGGCGGAGCAGCGAGCGCCGGATGGCGACGGTCTGGATGCGGTCGATGGCGATGGTGGTGATCCGCTGCGTGAGCGCGCCGCGCACCACCACCAGGTCGCCGCCGCGGCGCCACACCTCGAATCCGTAGAACCGCAACAGCGATCCGATGATGCTGGCGCCCACAAGCACCGCGAAAACCACGACCACCGCGCCGGCGATCATGGCCGCACTGCTGGTGGCGAATCGGATCACCGAATCCTGCGCGGTATCGAACACGTCCTCGGGAACCAGATCGCGCAATTGGTCGAGGAACCCGTAGACAACGATCAGCGCGGCGAACAATCCCAGGTCGGTGACGGCGAACAGCACGATATCCACAACGGAGGCACGGAACACCAGCTCGCCGTCAATCGCCGGACGGCCGGTCGCCGACTGGTTGACGCCCGTGCGCGCGCCGGCGGCCGGAGCCTCTTCCGGCTGCCGGCACTCCTCGGCCGCATCCGAGTCGGCAACAGCGGTATCGGCGGTATCGGCGACTGTGCCATGGATACCCACCGATGCCGCGGCCGCGGATACGGCGTCCCCGCTATCCAACTGTCTGGCGGCTTCCAGCTCCAGCTGCACGCCGGCAGGAACGCCCCTGAGCGTCATGCCCGATTCCCCACCCGCGGCGGTGATGTCCAGGATCACCACATGGAACGGCCGCATGTAAATCGGGGCGCTGCTGGACAGCGTGTGGATGTGGTCGTAGGCGATCGTTGTACGCGTGCGGTTGAATACCCCGGAGCGTTGGGTGATGCCATGGTCGTCCATCCGATAGCCCGTCGTCAGCCATCGCACGACCGGGGAGACGAGCATCCATGCCGCAATCAGCCCGATCACCGCCACGATGACCGCCATGACGACCGCCGAATCACGGTTCGGTACGGCAATGGCCAGCATGGGAAGAATCAGGGCGATGGCGGACCTCACCGACTCGATCAACGCCGTGACCACGGCGATCGGATGCAGCCGGCGCCAAGCCGTGTTCACAGGTCCTCCTTCACAGCGAGCACGCGTGCGGTGATCAGGTCCACCAGCTGTGCGGCCTCGGCGTCCTCGATGGCTTCGATCTCATGCTCTCCCACGGCGGTGTGCACGCTGATCGATGTCATACCGAACGCGCGCAACAGCGGCCCCTGCTTGGTGTCGACATGTTGGACGCGGTTGAACGGCACCGTGACCGATTTGCGGAACAGCCAGCCCGTGTGCAGTTTCAGATCCCGCTGCCCGATGGAGAACCGGGTGAACTCATAGGAGTACCGGGTCTGCAACGGCTGCGTGGCCAGCTCGACCACGGCCCATGCCGCAATCAGCCCCAGGACGAGCGCCTGCCAGAAGCCCCACCAGTCGGCGGCGATGAAGATGATCGCCAGCACCGCACAGATCAGGATCACCGCCGTATCGGTGAATACCGACCGCAGCAGCCATACCCGCTTGATCCGTTCGGGCAGGCTCCGCCACCGCCGTTGGTCCGTTACTGTTTCCGGATTGCGTTCGATCATGCGTCTCATCCTATCGTTGCCTCATGTCCGCCTCCGTCTCAGAGCCCCATGCCGAATCCCCCATCCGGCCACCGCGATCCCCGCGATGGCCGGGAGCACGAGCAGCAACCATGGATGCACCGGTTCCCCATTGTCTGCGTCATAGACGGCCGTCGTCTGATTGCCGGCCCTGTCGGTGACCCGCACCATCACGGCATGGGGTCGGCCGTCGGCCTGCAACGTGTATTGCGGGATGTCGTCGAGCGACGTGTCCGTGTTCCATTCGCGGATCTTGCGCCCGTCGATGTACAGTTCCGTCCGATTCACCGCCAGATTGTCCTTGGCATCGATGGTGATGCGTCGGCGGTGGTGCCCGGTGTGCCCGTCTTCGGCTTCCAGTTCGGGAACATATACGGTCGGCGCCGTTGCGTCGATGGCGAAGTTCACTTCAGCGCTTCCCCTATGGTCCGCGCCGACCCCTTCCATGGTGTTCTGCGAAACGTTGCCAGCCAGATCCACGGATTGCACAAGGATGCGGTAGAAGCCGTCGCCGTCGAACCGTTGCGCCGGAATCGTGTATACGGTTCTGGACCATCCGGCATCGTCATCCGTGCGCATGCCGAACTCCCCCGGGGCGAGGGTGTCGGCCTTGTCGTTTGCCACCACCGTGATCCGGCTCTCGGAGGGTGCAAGACCGGAGACGTTGATCTCCTGGATTTCCACGTCCTGGGCCTGCTGCAGGTAGGCCCCGCGCAGCTGCCGCATACCGGCGTTGAACACGTAGGTGGATCCGAATCGGTTCACCGAGAAGGTTATGGCGGTTTCGGCCACATTGCCCGCCTTGTCGGTGGCCGTTGCCGTGAGCGTGTAGACGTCGTCGGCGTCAGGGGTCCATTCGAAATCCCGGAATGTCACGGTGAGCCGGCCTTCGGATTCCCGTACGAGGATCCCGGGCATGGCGGCGCCGGTCAGCGGTCCTCTGTGCGCCCCTTCGATGGTGTAGTCGAGCCCCTGTTCGCCGAGGTTCGCGTCCGCGCACTCGATGCTCGGCGCGACGGTTCCCGCATAGGCGGTGCCATCGGACACACGGTCGATGGCGATATGCGGCGGCGTCAGGTCAATGACGAATTCCGGCACCGTCACCGTCTGCGCTTTGTTCCCGGCCAGGTCGATGGCGAAAATCTCCATCGTGTAATGCCCCTCGCCGGAGAATGTCACGGTGTTGGTCCACGATGCGTCGTGACGTTCACCGTCGGCACGCATCCATCCGCCGCCGGTCGGCACCGGTTGTTCATTGCCGTTGCCGTCCGTGGCGGAGATGCTGATCACGGATTCGGATTCGGACAGGTTGCGTTCGATCTGGGTGATGGTGGCGGTGCGAGGGGCATCGTAGTACATGCCATTGGCCACATCGGTATTGTCGAAGGCGATGCCGAGCTGCGGCGGCGTGGTATCGATGATGAACCGATCATGATGCGCCGCCGTTTCCGTCTCCGGTGCCGGTTCGTGGAATTCGGCGTCGACGGACCAGACACCGTCCTCCTGCGCTGCGAATGTCATGCCGTAGGTTCGTCCATCATCGCCCGGTGTGAGTGCGGATAGCGGTATGGCGCGGTGTTCCGAGCCGTCACGGGTCAGGGAGACGAGCACACGATCCGGATCACGGTCGATAACCAGATCGAGATTGGCGTCGGATAACGTCAGGGTGCCGTTGCGCCACGCCCGGTAGTACCGTTCGTTCCGCACCTCGTTATTGTCATAGGACACGGCGATCTCGGGCGGCGAGGCATCCACCGCCAGCATGTCGATGGCGTGCTCCGCGAACACCGGTTGGTCGGAGAAATCACCAGTGGAGGCATAGTTGCCTGCGGCATCGGCGACGGCGAGCGCGGTACCCTCCGCGATGAGCCGGAATCCGTCGGCTTCAAGGCGGAATGAGAGCGTGCCACGGATTGGGTCATAGTCCAGATCGTCATTCCCGAGGGTGGCCCCGGTGGTGTGGGCATCGATGTTCGGCCCATCCCCATCGGCCAGTTCGCCGTATTCGTTCACCTTCGCGAATGCCGGACTGTCGGCGTCCACGCCAGAAAGGGCGTCGGATATGCCATCCAGCGTAACGGTGTGTGAGGCGGCGAACATGATGCCGTGCCATGCCGTGGGTGTACCCGCCAGCGTCAGTGTTCCGATGCTCGGAGCGGTCCAGTCGATGATGAAATGCGTGCCGTCCATCAACATGTCCTCGGATATGGTGGCGGAGGCGGCGGCATCATGCAGTCCCTGATAGGACAATCCGATGGCGTATCGGCCCTCCGACACGCTCCGAGCTCCCGCGACACGTACCGACACGGTGATGGACCATTGCATGCCGTCCTGACTGTTCCACCCCTTGTTCCGGATGGTCAGCGCCTCCAACGTCCGACCGTCGCCGCTGTGTTCGACCGTGCTCTCGGCGAACAGGTCGGCATCGACGGTTGTGGCGTCGGTGGCGTTACGGGCCAACGGGAACCATGGATCATGTACGGTGCAGGTGACGGACACGTCGCCCCGGTAGTACCCTTGCCGTGTCGATTGACGATGTTCCGGTGCACGGTCCATCAGCGTCATGGCGTCGACCTGCGGCGCCCCCTGAGCGATGACGACCAATATCGAGGCATCCGTTTCGGACAGGAGCGCGCGCAAGGTCGTTTCGGTGGTGTTGCCGGCCTGATCCATGCCCATGACCCGCACCGCGTCCAACTCGTACAATCCCTCCTGGCTGAAGGTGATGACGGCCTGACCGCTGGCGGGATCGACGGCAATATGCTGCTCCACGGGTGTGCCGCCGTCGATCACATTCCCGTACAAATCGGTGGGTGCGGGGATGACGGCTCGGAGCGTGCCCGCCCCGGATACCGGGGATTCGGCATCGGCCGCCGGGGAGGCATCATCCACGATGATGCCGATGGTCCGTTCACCTACTGCGGCGTGTATGGATTGGCCGTCATACGTGGTGTTCGGCAGCAGCGCCGACACCCCCTGCATGGTCGGGGCGATGGTGTCGACGCCGAAATCGAGTTCGGCGGCCCGCACAGTGCCGAGCAGATACCCCATGATGCCTTCCGACGCCCGCTCGTGCACCGTATAGCGGTACCAGCCGTCGGCGTGCGGCTGTGTGTCCGCCCAACCGATGCGACCGTCGTCCTCGATGCGCAGATCGCCGATTGTGATACTGCCATACGGATCCTTGCCCCGCACGGCGGTTACCACCGGTGCCGTGCTGGTGGCGTCCTGTTGCTGAAGGACTTCGAGGATTCTGGGTAGCAGCCGATTGCCGGTAACGGTGAAGCCGACCTTCGGCGCCTCGGCATACCATGGGCCTTTCGCGTCGCCTGATGACGTGACGGCCGTCAATGCGGCGGCAACGCCACCTGCGGGCTCCCCGATGGTCAATGGTTGGGGCAGACAGTCCGAGCCGTCCAGATCGCCGATTGTATACGATGTCGCATCGCCTCCCATGTGGATGGCGATATCGCTGAAGTCGTAGCTTCCGGGAGTGATCAGGGTCACTTCAACGGCGGCGGACCCGGCCCGGCCTTCCGCGGAATCCACCGTCGTAACACGGTAGTCCTGCGATTGAAGCGGCTGCGCTTCGCCGTCCAGATCGAGATAGGAGCCGGTGAGACTGATGGCTTGGGGCTGGCCGTATCCGTCGGCCATGATGATGCGCACCCGACGCGACGTGTCCTCGCCCCATGCGATGACCTCGTTGCCGTTTCGGAGATCGTGAGAATCATCGCCCTGGTAGGAGACTTGGCCCAGCGAAGCCGCATCCCGGATCGGGATGGTCCGCCGATCATCGGGGACGGCGAACGTGCGTACGGCCGTCACGGTCTGCGGCGTCGCCGTATGATAATCGGCCGCGGAAGCTGCGGACGATGCGACGCCCATGGCGGCCATGGCCACCGCCGCGGATGCCAGCACCATTGCCTTGCGCCCCACACCACCAGCCACCACGGTGTTATCGGCGGACACCGTATCATCGGACACCGCCCTGCCACCAGCCATCACAGCGTCGTCGAACACCGCCAAGCCGTCGGACACCACCGTGCCATCAGACACCACCGTGCCATCAGACACCACCATGCCATCAGACACCACCGTGCCATCAGACACCACCGTACCGTCGGCCAGCATGGTACGGTCGGCCGCCACGACAGGCGTGCTCGCCACCGCACCGACCGTATGCGCCCCACACTTCGATGTCGACGCCTGCGCGGACCCGGCCGGACGTGAGGTTTCGACAGATGCACGCTTTGCGTCCCGCGTGGCCAGTATGTCGGCGTACCGCCAGGCGCCCGGTCTGATGCCGCGCAGCCACGCGATCTCCTGACGTGCGGACGTACCATTCAACGCACGCCGCACGGCGGGCACGTCGAATCTGCGGTGCATCACCACTGCTGCCACCGCCAGTGTCACGGCCATCACCAGCCATACCACGGCAGCCATCCCCAACCATTCATAACCGCTCATTGCAGATCCCCCTTATGATCCATATACGCGTTCTCAATGGCCTGCAGCACCACAGGCACGCTCCCCAACGCCCGGTCTCTGGCGTCATCATGCGCATCAGCCGTGGTGTCGGTCGTTTCGGCCACGTCGCCGGCCCGAGCGCACAGCCGCTCCATATCCTTCCGGGGAACGCCATCCGCCCGGAATTTCCGCGGATAGGTGAGCAGGGCATCCAATGCCAGATTCGCCGCCTCCAGACGGATCACCTCGCTCCGCTGCGCCGAGGCCGACTCCACCAGCCGCTGCAGCAGCCCGAAATACGGCTGGTACCGACCGCCGTCATGACCTTCGTTGATCAACGGCACGATACGCACGTTGAATTCCGCGATGCCCGCATAGATGCCGGCGAGCGCCGTCTCTTCGAACGTTTCGGTCTCCGCGGCATCGCGCATCCATGGCGCGGCCGCGCGAATCCGTGTCATACGTGATCCCTCGGCATCGGCGTTGTTCGGTTCCACGGCGTAGTAGTACCAGTACAGCCGCCCCGTGTCGAAGCACAGCTGTGCCCATGCAGTCCGATCCGACCGCAGTGCGTCGGCGTGACGGTTGAGCAATGCCGTATACGTCGCCTCCTCGGCCTGGGAGAACACGCCATCCGCCGTATACCGGTCAATCAGATGCCGATACGGTTCGATGCTTCCGGGCAGGATCTCGGCAGCGCGACGGCACGCCTGTTCCGCGACGGGATCAGCGGAGGCCTGCTCGGCCTGACGCATCCAATGCGTGTAGTCGCTGTTTCGTTCATGACCCGCCGCCAGCAGCGAGCCCGCGGACAACGCCAGGCACGCGACCGAAGCGGCGGCGGTTCCAGCGAAGATTCTCCACCGGCGCAGCAGCGTCCGCCGTCTGGAACGCTCCCCGTCCCGGCAGTGCCCGAGCGCATAGGCGAATTCGGCGCAGGATGCGTACCGCTGCTGCGGATCCGGGGAGGTTGCCTTGGCGATCACATGTTCCAGCCCCGTGGACAGTTCTGGGCGAATCCGGCGGACCGGCACGATGCCCTCGCGCGGATGCACGCCCGTCAGCAGCTGGAACAGCGTGGCCCCCAGCGCATGGATGTCGACACGGGCATCCAGTACACCGCCGGGTTCGAACTGCTCCGGCGCACCATACCCCGGCGTGCCCAATCGCCGGCCGTCGCCGATGCCGTCACGGTTCTCGCCGGTCTCCCCCTGTTCGATGGCGATGCCGAAATCGATGAGTTTGACCATGCCTTCCGGCGTCAGCATGACGTTGGAGGGTTTCATATCGCGGAACACCACCATCGGCGTACGGCGATGCAGGTAATCCAGCACATCGCACAGCTGGATGCCCCAATCCACCACCAGCGCCTCGTCCTGCGGCCCCTCGCGCTCCAGCAGGGTGCGCAACGTCTGCCCCTCCACGAAATCCATGACCACGAACACGCCCGCATCGTCATCGATCAGGTCAACGATGCGCGGGATCGCGGGATGGTCCAGACGCGCGATCATCTCCGATTCCACCGTCAGACTGCGCAGCATCACGTCACGCCGCTCCGCCGAGCCGGCGTCGCGCATCTGTTTGACCGCCCACCGCCGGTTCAGTGATGCGTCCATAGCCAGATACACCGCCGACATGCCTCCGATGCCGACCTGTGTCAGGATGCGGTACCGTCCCCCGACCAATGTCCCCTCAGCCACCATTGCGATCGCCTTTCCACATGCGTTGCCTGCTGTACCTCGAGCTCCACATGTGACCGGCCGAACGGTGCACCCGGCACCATGTCTTTCCCCCACTCCCAATGTACGGGCATGGCCGCCGCCGTGTCAACCGGACCATGGGGCATGCCGGCCGCGGGGGTCGCGAACCCGGCATCCGCAACGCTCCCGGAGCGACACGCCGCATATACGACGAGGGCGCACCCCATCGGGATGCGCCCTCAAGTCACCGCACGGCCGTCAGCTGGCCGTCTGCGGTCACAGGCTCAGATCGCCCAGGTCGGCGCCGGAGAAGTCGGCGCCGCCGAAGTCCTCCTGGCCGCCCTGATCGTTCAGGAAATCGTCCGGGTTGAAGTCGTCGCCGAGCTTCAGGTCGCCGAAGTCGATGCTGGAGAAGTCCACATCGCTCAGGTCGGCGTCGGAGAAGTCGGTCGCCTCGTCGCCGCCCAGACCGAAGTTCGGGTAGATCGTCTCGCGGATCGCCTTGTCCGGCTCCACCACCGCGTTGCGGTAGCGTGCCAGGCCGGTGCCGGCCGGGATCAGCTTACCGATGATCACATTCTCCTTGAGGCCCTTCAGGTCGTCTTCCTTCTGACTCAGGGCCGCCTCGGTGAGCACGCGCGTGGTCTCCTGGAAGGAGGCCGCGGACAGCCACGAGTCGGTGGCCAGCGACGCCTTGGTGATGCCCATCAGCTCCGGACGGCCGGCGGCGGGCTTGCCGCCGTTCTTCACGGCCTCCATGTTCGCCTCGCGGAACTTCGCCTGGTCCACCAGTTCGCCCGGCAGCAGCTTGGTGTCGCCGGAGTCGATCACGGTGATGCGGCGCAGCATCTGGTGCACGATGACCTCGATGTGCTTGTCGTGGATGTCGACGCCCTGCGAACGGTACACGTTGTGCACCTCCTCCACGATGTTGACCTGGGCGGCACGCGGGCCGAGGATGCGCAGGATCTTCTTGGGATCCACGGAACCCTCGATCAGCTGGGTGCCGGCCACCACGTGGTCGCCGTCCTTGACCAGCATCGGCGCGCGACGGGTCACCGGGTAGGTGATCGGCTCGACCGTGGAATCGTCCGGGGTCAGCGTGACCTGACGGCCGCGGTCGGTGTCCTCCACCTTCACGATGCCGGCGAACTCGGCGATCGGCGCCTCACCCTTCGGGGTACGGGCCTCGAACAACTCGGTGACACGGGGCAGACCCTGGGTGATATCGGATGCCGAGGCGACGCCGCCGGAGTGGAACGAACGCAGCGTCAGCTGGGTGCCAGGCTCGCCGATGGACTGGGCGGCCACGATGCCGACGGCCTCGCCGACGTCCACCAGCTTGTTGGTGGCCAGCGACCAGCCGTAGCACTTGGCGCACACGCCGCGCTTGGATTCGCAGGTCAGCACGGAGCGGGCCTTGACCTCCTCCACGCCGTGGGCCACCAGGTCGTTGAGCACATCCATCGACAGCGCGTCGCCGGCGTGGTACAGCACGGTCTCGTTGTCGGCGGGGTCGATGACGTCGGCGGCGAGCAGGCGCGAGTACGGGCCACCGTCGGCGGCCTTGACGAGCACCAGGTTGCCGTTGTCGTCGCGCTCGGCGACCTTCATCGCCAGACCGCGCTTGGTGCCGCAATCCTCCTCGCGGACGATGACCTCCTGCGAGACGTCCACGAGTCGACGGGTCAGGTAGCCCGACTCGGCGGTACGCAGTGCGGTATCGGCCAGACCCTTGCGCGCGCCGTGCTGGGAGATGAAGTACTCCAGCACGGACAGGCCGTCGCGGTAGTTCGACTTGACCGGACGGGGGATGATCTCGCCCTTCGGGTTGGCCACCAGGCCTCGCATACCCGCAATCTGGCGGATCTGCATCCAGTTGCCTCGAGCGCCGGACTGGACCATGATGTTCACGTTGTTGTCATCATGGAAGTTCTCACGCATGGCGTCGGCCACCTTGTCGGTGCACTCGGTCCACAGGTTGATGAGCTCCTGACGGCGCTCCTCGTCGGTCAACAGACCCATGTCGTACTGGGAGTTGACCTTGGAGGCCTCCTCCTCGTACGAGTGGACGATGTCCTCACGCTCCGGAGGGGCCACGATGTCGGAGTACGCCATCGTGACGCCGGACCACGGCGCGCGCGTGAAGCCCAGATCCTTCAGGGCGTCCAGCGTGGCGGCCACCTGGGCGGTGGAGTAACGGGTCGCGATATCGTCGACGATCTTGGAGAGCTTGCCCTTGGGCACCTGCTCGTTGACGAACGGGTAGTCGGTCGGCAGGGTCTCGTTGAACAGGATGCGGCCGTAGCTGGTGGCGAACAGGACGGAACCGTCCTTGAAGCGCTCCTCGCGGACCGTGTCCGGGCTGCCCGGCTCGGCGTCCACCACCTTGAGCTCACGCGGCTCCCAATCCTTGGGCAGCACGAAGTCCTCGGGCAGACGGATCAGCACCATGGACTGCATATCAATCTCGTGCAGGTCAAGCGCCATCTGGGCCTCGGCCAGCGACGAGAACACGCGGCCCTGGCCCTTGGCACCCTCGACCACGGTCGACAGGTAGTACAGGCCGAGGATCATGTCCTGGGACGGCATGGTGACGGTGTGGCCGTCGGCCGGCTTCAGGATGTTGTCGGAGGCGAGCATCAGCGTGCGGGCCTCGGCCTGGGCCTCGGCGCTCAGCGGCAGATGCACGGCCATCTGGTCGCCGTCGAAGTCGGCGTTGAACGCGGCGCAGGCCAGCGGCGGCAGGTGGATGGCCTTGCCCTCCACCAGGATCGGCTCGAAGGCCTGGATGCCCAGACGGTGCAGCGTAGGCGCACGGTTGAGCAGCACCGGGTGCTCGGCGATGACCTCTTCGAGCACGCCCCACACCTCGGAGTCGCCGCGGTCCACCAGACGCTTGGCGCTCTTCATGTTCTGCGCGTAGTTCAGGTCCACCAGACGCTTGATGACGAACGGCTTGAACAGCTCCAGGGCCATCGGCTTGGGCAGACCGCACTGGTGCATGCGCAGCTCCGGGCCGACCACGATCACGGAACGGCCGGAGTAGTCCACGCGCTTACCCAGCAGGTTCTGACGGAAACGGCCCTGCTTGCCTTTGAGCATGTCGGAAAGCGACTTGAGCGGGCGGTTCGAGGCGCCGGTGACCGGACGGCCGCGGCGACCGTTGTCGAACAGCGAGTCCACGGCCTCCTGGAGCATGCGCTTCTCGTTGTTGAGCATGATCTCGGGGGCGCCCAGCTCGATCAGTCGCTTCAGACGGTTGTTGCGGTTGATCACGCGGCGGTACAGGTCGTTCAGATCAGAGGTCGCGAAGCGGCCGCCGTCCAGCTGCACCATCGGGCGCAGATCCGGCGGGATGACCGGGATCACGTCCAGCACCATGGCCTCCGGCTTGTTGCCGGTGGTCAGGAAGGCGTTGACGACCTTCAGGCGCTTCAGGGCGCGGGCCTTGCGCTGGCCGGTGCCCGTGTCGATCTCCTCGCGCAGCTGCTTGGCCGCGCCCTCCAGATCGAAGTCCTGCAGGCGCTTCTTGATCGCCTCGGCACCCATGCAGCCCTCGAAGTAGTCGCCGTAGCGGTCCTGCATCTCGCGCCACAGGTCCACGTCGCCCTCCATGTCGCCGGGCTTCAAGCCCTTGAAGCGGTCGAACACGGCGGAGATGCGCTGGATCTGATCGTCGTAGCGCTGGCGGATGGCCGCCATCTCGCGCTCGGCGCTGTTGCGCAGCTTGGCCTTGGCGGCGCCCTTGGCCTCGCCGGCGGCCTCGAGCTCGGCCAGATCGGCCTCGACCTTCTTGGCGCGCTCCTCGATCTCGTTGTTGCGGCGCTTCTCCAGGTTGCCGATCTCGGTATCGAGCTCCTCCTGCAGGTCGGGCAGGTCCTGGTGACGCTGCTCGTCGTCCACCTTGGTGACCATGTACGCGGCGAAGTAAATGACCTTCTCCAGGTCCTTCGGCGCGATGTCCAGCAGGTAGCCCAGACGGCTCGGCACGCCCTTGAAGAACCAGATGTGGGTCACCGGGGCGGCCAGCTCGATATGGCCCATGCGCTCGCGGCGGACGCGGGACTTGGTGACCTCCACGCCGCATCGCTCGCACACGATGCCCTTGAAGCGCACGCGCTTGTACTTGCCGCAGGCGCACTCCCAGTCGCGGGTCGGACCGAAGATCTGCTCGCCGAACAGACCGTCCTTCTCCGGCTTCAGGGTGCGGTAGTTGATGGTTTCGGGCTTCTTGACCTCGCCGTAGCTCCAGCTGCGGATGTCGTCGGCGGTGGCCAGGCCGATCCTCAGTTTGTCAAATGCGTTGACGTCCAGCACTTGTATTCCTGTCTATTGAAGTTGTGTTTCTTGACGTTCATGGGGTCGCCGGCCGGCTTGTGGCCGGCGACCCGGGGAATCACTGGTATTCGGGCTCCTCGACGGCCTGGTCCTCCTTGGCGGCGGCGTCGGGGCGCGCGCCGATGTTGAAGCCCAGATCGTCGGAGGCAGACATCGGATCGTCGTCCTCGTCCTTCATGTCGATGGCCTGGCCTTCGGCGTTGAGCACCTCGACATTCAGCGACAGGGACTGCATCTCCTTCAACAGCACCTTGAACGACTCGGGGATGCCTGCCGGCGGCAGGTTCTCGCCCTTGACGATGGCACCGTAGGCACGCACGCGGCCGTCCACGTCATCCGACTTGGTGGTCATCATCTCGTGCAGCGTGTAGGCGGCGCCGTAGGCCTCAAGGGCCCACACCTCCATCTCGCCGAAGCGCTGGCCGCCGAACTGGGCCTTGCCGCCCAGCGGCTGCTGGGTGATCATCGAGTACGGACCGGTGGAACGGGCGTGGATCTTGTCGTCGACCAGGTGGTGCAGCTTCAGCATGTACATGTAGCCCACCGAGATCGGCTTGGGGAACGGTTCGCCGGTACGGCCGTCGAACAGCGTGGCCTTGCCGTTCTCGCCGACGAGCTTGTTGCCGTCGCGGTCGGGCAGCGTGTTCTTGAGCAGGCCGTGCAGGACCTCCTGCTTGACGCCGTCGAACACCGGGGTGGCCACCGGGGTGCCCGGCTCGCCCTTCTCGGCGCCCTTGGGCACGTACTTCTTCCATTCGGCCTCAAGCTCCGGATCGACCGTGATGTCCCAGCCGGCGTGGGCCACCCAGCCCAGATGCATCTCGAGCACCTGGCCCAGGTTCATTCGGCTCGGCACGCCCAGCGGGTTGAGCATGATGTCGACCGGGGTGCCGTCCGCCAGGAACGGCATGTCCTCCTCCGGCAGGATGCGGGAGATGACGCCCTTGTTGCCGTGACGACCCGCGAGCTTGTCGCCCTGGGTGATCTTACGGTGCTGGGCGATGTACACGCGCACGGTCTGGTTCACGCCGTTGGGCAGCTCGTCGCCGTCCTCCTCGGCGTCGGCGCGGGTGATCTCCTTGACGGCGATCACGGTGCCGGACTCGCCGTGCGGCACGCGCAGCGACGTATCGCGGACCTCGCGGCTCTTCTCGCCGAAGATCGCACGCAGCAGGCGCTCCTCCGGGGTCAGCTCGGTCTCGCCCTTCGGGGTGACCTTGCCGACGAGGATGTCGCCGGCCTCGACCTCGGCGCCGATGCGGATGATGCCGCGCTCGTCCAGGTTCGCCACCGCGTCCTCGCCGACGTTCGGCAGGTCGCGGGTGATCTCCTCGGCGCCCAGCTTGGTCTCGCGGGCGTCGATCTCATACTCCTCGATATGGATCGAGGAGAGCGTGTCGTCCTGCACGAGGCGCTGGGAGACGATGATCGCGTCCTCGTAGTTGTAGCCGTTCCACGGCATGAACGCCACCAGCAGGTTCTTGCCCAGGGCCATCTCGCCCTTGTCGGTCGCCGGGCCGTCGGCCAGCACGGTGCCGGTCTCCACGCGCTCGCCGTTCTTGATGCGCGGCACCTGGTTGTAGCACGTGCTCTGGTTGGAACGCTGGAACTTGGTCAGCTTGTAGCTGGAGGTGGTGCCGTCGTCGTTCATCACGCGGATGATGTCCGCGGACACGTAGGTCACCACGCCCGGCTTCTCGGCCAGGATCACGTCGCCGGAGTCGATGGCGGAACGCCACTCGGAACCGGTGCCCACCAGCGGACGCTCCGATTCGATCAGCGGCACGGCCTGACGCTGCATGTTGGTACCCATCAGCGCTCGGTGGCCCTCGTCGTGCTCCAGGAACGGGATCAGCGAGGCGCCGACCGACACCATCTGACGCGGGGAGACGTCCATGTAGTCGACCATGTCGACCGGCACGTCCTCCGCCTCGCCGGCGGCGTCTCGCACCAGGGCGTCCTTGGAGATGAAGTTGCCGTTCTCGTCCAGCTCCTGGTTGGCCTGGGCGATGACGTGCTCGACCTCGCGGTCGGCGGTCATGTAGACCACGTCATCGGTCACATGGCCGTGCTCGACCTTGCGGTACGGGGTCTCGATGAAGCCGAACGGGTTGATGCGGCCGAAGGTGGCCAGCGAGCCGATCAGACCGATGTTCGGGCCTTCCGGAGACTCGATCGGGCACATACGGCCGAAGTGGGACGGGTGCACGTCTCGCACCTCCATGGAGGCGCGATCGCGCGACAGACCGCCGGGGCCCAGGGCCGACAGACGGCGCTTGTTAGTCACGCCGGCCAGCGGGTTGTTCTGGTCCATGAACTGGCTGAGCTGCGAGGTGCCGAAGAACTCCTTGATGGTGGCGTTCACCGGACGGATGTTGATCAGCGACTGCGGGGTGATGGCCTCGGCGTCCTGCGTGGTCATGCGCTCGCGCACCACGCGCTCCATACGGCTCAGGCCGGTGCGCAGCTGGTTCTGAATCAGCTCGCCGACCTGGCGGATGCGGCGGTTGCCGAAGTGGTCGATGTCGTCCACGTCCACGCGCAGCTCGATGTCCTCGCCGTCGCGGCGGCCCGGGAAGGTCTTGTCGCCGGCGTGCAGGGTCACCAGGTACTTGATGGTGGCGATGATGTCCTCACGGCTCAGGCTGCGGTCGTTGTAGTCCGCCTCCAGGCCGAGCTTGCGGTTGATCTTGTAGCGGCCGACGCGCGCCAGATCGTACCGCTTGGTGTTGAAGTAGAAGGACTCGAGCAGGTTCTTGCCGGCCTCCGGGGTGGCGGTGTCGGCCGGGCGGATCTTGCGGTACAGATCGGTCAGAGCCTCGTCCTGGGTCTCGATGGTCTCCTTGTCGAGCGCGTCGAGCACCAGCGGGTAGCCCTTGAACGCCTCGCGGATCTCCGGCTTGGTCATGCCGATGGCCATCAGGAACACGATGGCGGACTGCTTGCGCTTGCGGTCCACGCGCACGCCGAGCACGTCACGCTTGTCGATCTCGAACTCCAGCCAGGCGCCGCGGCTCGGGATGATCTTCGCGCCGAAGATCTCCTTGTCCGAGGTGCGGTCCGGGGTGCGGTCGAAGTAGACGCCCGGGGAGCGCACGAGCTGGGAGACGATGACGCGCTCGGTGCCGCCGATGATGAAGGTGCCGTGCGGGGTCTGCAGCGGGAAGTCGCCCATGAACACGGTCTGGGACTTGATCTCGCCGGTGTCGCCGTTCTCGAATTCGGCGTTCACGTACAGCGGCGCGGAGTAGGTGTAGTCCTTCTCCTTGCACTCCTGCACGGTGTGGCGCGGCTCCTCGAAGTACGGGTCCGAGAAGGTCAGGGACATGGTCTGGGCGAAGTTCTCGATCGGGGAGATCTCCTGGAAGACCTCATCCAGGCCCGAGACATGCGGCACGGTGTTCGTGCCGTTCTCCAGATCCTCCTGCACGCGCTGCTTCCAGCGCTCGTTGCCGATCAGCCAGTCGAAGCTGTCGGTCTGCACGCCCAGCAGGTAGGGCACATCGATGGGCTCGCGGATGGAGCCGAAGTTCACACGGTCCGACGCCTTGTGCAGATCGATGTCATGCTGGTCGGCGCGTGCGATGATGGTGGTGGTACTCGTCGTAGCTTGTTCGGCAGCCAATGGACGTTCCTTATCGCTCGCTTGGTTCTTCGGTATCATTCCCCAGAAGCGCTTGGACGGCCGCCATATGCCTGTTCGCGGGCGCTTCTTCCTTGTCAGCATGCCCGCCATATGACATGCATATACGCAAACACATTATGCTACCACACCTCGACACGCCTGGCAATCCAGGCGTGTCCCGTCTGAGGCAGGCGCGGTTCCATGTCGCCGCACCGACGCGACGCACCGCGGCACCGATCCGCCGCCATACCTTTCCCGACGGCGTCATGGCGCACTGGCCCATCGCCCGCGGCTTCTCCCCCTACTGCACGACGAACGGCACCTGCTGGCTGACGACCTCCGGATGGTCCTTCAAGCTCAGCTGCGCCACATACGTGCCCGCCGAGACCTTCGGCAGATCGGCGTCGTCCACGCACCCCTCCCCGGAACGGTTCGTGTTCCACCGCATGGTCTGGATATCCTCATCCCCCTGCGCCATCATCAGCATGCGGGATTCGACCGGGCAGGAATCGGACCGCCATATCTGATCATCCCCGGAGGTGATCGTCAGCACGCGATTCGCGTCCGACCCATCGATCAGGCAGCTGACCGTGCCGCTGTACACAATGCCGGCGGCGAAATCGATCGACCCGCCCACGGGAACGGTCTGAGCCGTGGTGGACAACTCCAGGGAGATGCTGTCCTCCACGCAATCGCGCACACCGGTGCTGGGCGTGGGATCGGGCACGGCCTTGCGCGTGATGCCCACGTCATGGCCCGCCACCAATGCCCCCACAGCGAACGCGCCGCGGCCGATGCTGTACACGCAGAACCCGACCAACGCCAGTACCAGCACCAGCACGACGCCGACTACAATACGACGCCTCCGATAGATACGGCGCTGCTTCTCGCTCAGTTTGCGTTTGCGCCACTTACCGGTGCGCGCTGATGTACGTGTGGCCATAACACATTAGTCTAAAGGGGGCATGCGCGCCACAGCGACGTTCCCAGCCCGTCATCGCCATTTTCACACCATACTGATACGTCACTGATACGTCCGATGCCGTTTCCTCCCTCACTGCGGCAGGCGCAGAGAGCCGTCGGGCAGCATGTCCAGCAGACCGTCCTCGTCCAACGAGGCGATGCAGGCATCCAGCTGCACATGATCCGGCCACAACTGTTCGATTTGCGATCTCGGCACGGCACCCGGCGCGCCCGTTTCGAGCCGGCCGTCCGCCACACCACGCGCCGCCTGTGCGGCGGCCTGCCGCAAGGCGTTCAGGATAATGCCCCGCACCTGACGGTCCGTGCCCTGGAACCGTTGGCGCGGCCGGGTGCGCCGCTCCCCCAGCCCGGGAAGCCCCGCCGCCAGGAACGCGCACTCGTCCCGCAACGGGCAGTCGCCGCACTGCGGCGCCTTGGCCGTGCAGACCGTGGCCCCCAACTCCATAACCGCCTGGTTCCATATCACCGACAAACCCGAAGCATCCCGCTCCGGCATCTCCTCGGGCAGCACGCACCAGGCTAATTCGCGCTCGGCCCGGGAGGCCGCGCCCCCGCGCGACTCCACACCGAGGAAGACCCTGCTCAGCACGCGGCGGATATTCGTATCGATGACCGCAACGCGCTCGCCGAAGGCGAAGCTCAGCACGGCGGAGGCCGTGTAGTCGCCCACGCCGGGCAACGCCACCAACTCCTCATATGTATGGGGCAGCTCGTTGGCGTATTCCTCGGCCACCACACGGGCGCACTCCTGCAACCGCAACGCCCGCCGCGGATAGCCGAGCCGCCCCCAGGCGGTGATCACTTCGGCGGTGGAGGCCTCGGCGAGCGCCGCTGCATCCGGCCAGACGGCCATCCAGGACTCCCAATACGGCACTACGCGGCTCATCTGCGTCTGCTGGCTCATCACCTCGGAGACCATCACGCCCCATGGCGTGGTACGGCCGAATCGCCACGGCAAGTCGCGCGCGTTCAGTTCCCACCACGCGGCCAGATGACGGCATGCCGCCGTGGCGTTGACGTGCAGCCGCTCTTCACGTTCGATTTCTTCAGGCACTCCACCATTGTGCATGACACTCCGCCTGCCACGCCATGTGTTCGCTTCCCGGGCAGGGACACTGCATGACTATATACGACTGTATGAGCGTCGCCCGCGGCCTGTCGGCTCGCGTCCCTAATGTTGGCAATCATGACGAACGAAGCAGCGAACCCGCAGGCCCCGGAGGCGCAGGTCGAGCAGATGTACGAGTACGGCTACCGGAAATCGAACTACGGACCGGACGAGCTGGTGACCGACGCGCACGGCAATCCGATCAGCGTGGTGGACGCCATGCTCTCGGCCGAGGCAGCCGCCCAGGCGGAGACCGTGACCCCGCACCTGTGCTACTACTCACCGCGCATCCCGGGCAACACCGGTTCGGCGATCCGCCTGTGCGCGGTGACCGGCACGATCCTGCATCTGGTGGAGCCGTTGGGCTTCAACCTGCATGACACGAAGCTGCGCCGCGCCGGGTTGGATTATCACGACATGGCGCATGTGGTCATGCACCCGAACTTCGAGAATCTGGTGGAGTCGATGCCGAACTCGCGCATCATCGCGTTCACGGCGCATGCCACCAAACTGTATACCGAGATCGAATACAAGCCGACCGACATCCTGCTGTTCGGCCCGGAGCCGGGCGACATCCCGGATCCGGTGGACATCATGTTCGGCCCGCATGTGGCCGAGCAGGTCCGTCTGCCGATGCGCCCGAGCCTGCGTAGCCTGAACCTGACGAACTGCGCCTCGATTGCGATCTATGAGGCCTGGCGTCAGCTGAACTTCGAGGGCGGCAAGTAAGTAGGAGCAGGCCGTATCGCCGGCCGCTCCGTCCGGCGAGGGAAAGACATCGATAACAACGCAGCCCCCTCATT
>DGYMI06202__coassemble_1027_pt1 | contig 33529 bp, 27 predicted proteins | sample DGYMI06202__metabat2_high_PE_015 | metagenome-assembled genome bin DGYMI06202 | reverse complement strand
CATGGCATAATCAAAGAACAAGGACACCGGAGTCCAACAAAACGTCACCACCCCCAAACCTCAACAAACAATTGAACAAAAACAACCCAACAACAGGTCAGCGACGCCCTCGGCGTCCACTCCAGCCGCATCAGCGAGATCGAACGCGGCACCCGCAACCTACCCGAACTCGAACGACGCGCCACCCCCTGGATCCAAACCATCACCACCCCGAACCAACCAAACCAACACACCGAAACCCTTGACAATGTATAGGAGCATCAGAAAACGTCTGCAACTCCCTATCAGGCTTCTTGCGCTATAGCTGGAATCGAGGGCTCGGTTTTCCGATCACCCACCAGAACCATCGCTGAATGATTGCATTTTCGATGGCAAGAAGTATTAAAGAAAGAATGGTGATGATGCATCCTATTACAAGCTGAATCGCAAAATTAAAGCCTGTGGCATCGATGCCCAGTACCCTAAAGATAAGTAGCTTAACAATGTTTAGTGTGAGTGCATTAAGGGCGTAGTACACTAAGCTATCTTTGCCGATTTTGGATAGCGACATGCTATGACCGATGACCATAGAGATGGCAGCTACTGCGATACTTCCAGCGAATGCACCGGCAATGGTGAAGGGAACGTTGAACCATGTTGCGGCGTTCCAATGCTTCAACTGAATCAATAATAGATGACAGACAACCAGTAAAACTAAGGAAGGCGTTACGGCAAAAGCGGCCGTTCGCTTTGAAATGGTGAGTATCGAGTTTCGTAATGCATGAATCACCAGGAAGAAGCCTGTGACTTGTATGCCTTTAAAGATTTGGAAAGGAAGAGGGTCCGGCATCTCGTAACTGGTCCAGAAGTAGGTGCCAATAATCAAGATGATTCCCAATGTTACGTGAGCTGATGATGATGCGATGACTTTCACTATTCCGTATGTCATTATCTCCGCGACGAAGAAAGCCATAAGGAACCACAGGCCGTTTCCATCGATGAGCACGTCATAGAATTGATGCGCTAAATCATAATTGTGGTCGGTCTGGAAGGTAGAAGCAAGGCTCGGGATCGCCAATATGGCTATAGGTTTTGCCAGGAAGTAGAGTGAAAAGAAGTAATACGGAATAAGCAGCGTTCTGATTTTGCGAACCAGGAACTGGCGGAAAGGACGTTTCGCACTGAACGTCAAGCCTCCCAAGATGAAGAACAATGGCATATGGAAGAGGTAGATCGCGTCAATGGTTGAGTCCAACGCCGGAAGCCAGACGCTCTCGCCGTCACCATTGCGGATATGTCCGAAACTTACCAGAATGATGCCGAGCGCCTTGGCGATGTCGATCCATTCAATGCGTGGGGGGGGGGTATGCATATTGCAAGTTAAACATGGTGGCATGACCATGGTTTGCATCTTGCACCAAGCTTTTACTATAAAACGTAAGTCGTATGCAAGATGGATTGTCATTGCGGACTGAGCGATTCGTGTTGTTGGTCGTACGCTGCCATCAATACCAACAACGGAATCGTGTAGAACGCGTAGGCTTCGAACTGCACGTAGAGATAGGCGGCCAGAAGCATCATGCACACCATATGCCGACTCCACGCGCGCTGCACGGTGATGAAGATTAATAGCATCGCCACCAATGCCAGGAAACAAATCAGACCGTATTCGGTAATGAAGCTGGCATAGGCGCTCATCGTGAACGTTTCCGCAGGCGGATTCTCCAGGCCGTCGATCTCCCAGTTCGCGGCACCGCCGTGCGCGTCGTACCATCGGCGGGCTCCGGCATACCCGGTGCGCACGGCGTCGGAGATGTTGCCGGCGCCCCAACCGAACAGGAAATGCGTCACATCATGCTTCCACGCCCACATCGGGGCGAGCATGTGGAAGATGCGGGCGCTCATCGACCCGTCGCCGGCTAGCAGCCCGTGCGTCACCAGCGCGTTCAGCCGCGGATGGAACAACGCCGCACCCACGCCGGCAGCCGTCACAGTACCCACGCCGCCGACGAAACCCACCGTCGCGGCCCTTGAACGGAAATTCACCGTGGCCACCAGCCACACCAACAGCGCCACCATCGAATCCAACACGATGCGCGTGCCGGAACCCATCGCGATCGAACCGGCTGCAAACACTGGAATCAGCCAGCCGATCCGCCGGTCGCGCGTCATCCAATACACCGGCAGCAGCACGCCATACAGGTGCATGCCGATGTAACTTGGCTCGGCGAACAGGAACTGCGGACGCACATTCGTATACACGCGGTACATCGCCTGGGAGAAATACACGCGCACCGTATACCAATCCAGGTGGGGCACCAGCGCCAGCCACTGCACCACGCCAGTAATGAACGCCACCATATACGCGGCGAACAGCGTGGTCAGCATGGCTCGCAACGGCAGACGCTTCAACCGGATGGCGATATCTAGCGAGGCCAGGCACGCCACGGCCAGCCACAATGACGCCAGCGACTTGGCCGCAGCCGCCGCATGCACGCCCACGGTCATCCACCCGTACACGGACGTGACCAACGGTAGCAGCGGGAACAGGAAGAACGGCAGGAACCTACGGGCCGTGTCTCGCAGATACCGCCAGTTCCACAGCGCGAACGCGGCGAACAGCCATGGGGAGATCGGCGTCCAATACGGCAGCGACAGGCCGAGCCGCGTGCCATCGACCGGCAGCAGCGCGATTGCGGCGAAGAACAGCATGTCGGACGGGGCGATGGTGATGGCGGAAACGACGGGGGAGGTGCGCGGATGCCGCACGGTCCGAATCCCAACCATTGCCATATGCCCTCCCAAGACGTGTAACCGTGCCGTCATGGTGCCCGGCACTCCTCAGGACACTATAGCGGGGCGTGCGGAGGGGTACGGGTGACACAGGTGTGCGAAATGTTCATTGTTCGCTGGCGGTGCGATAGAAGGGGTACATCCCCACTGGTATGGTGGGGATGTTGTTGTGAAGGATCCTGTGAGGAGGGACCGTGGCTTCCGCGGAAATGAACGAGCATCCGTCTCAGCCCCAGGGGGCGCAAATGCCCCAAATGCCCCAGATGCAGGTCGAAGCTGTGGAAAGCCGCGATGACGGCATCACGCTGGTTGACCTGATTCATATCATCACCAAGCATGCCATCACCGCCATCATCACCTTTGCCGTGGTGTTCCTGGCAGTATGCGCCTACACACTGATCACACCGCCGAAGTACTCGTCCACGGCGCAGACCTACGCCACCTATAGCGACGCGTCGGTCGAAGGCGGCGACATTTCCAGCATCAACAGCGCCAGCTCCTACATCTCGAACCAGATTCGTTCGTACCCCACGCTGGCCACCACCGAGGCGGTGCTCCGGCCGGTCATCGACGAACTCGGACTGAACCTGACGGTCGCCCAGCTTGGGGGGCAGCTGACCGTTGAGAACCCGACGAACACCGCGTTTGTCAACATCACCGTGGAGGACGGGAATCCGCAGCAGTCGGCCGCGATCGCCAACGCGGTGGCCGAATCGTTGCAGGACGTGGTGGAGAACTCCCTGTACGACTCCGGCCGGCAGTCGCCGGTCAAGCTGTCGATCGTGCAGCAGGCGCAGGAACCGACGTCTCCCAGCTCCCCGAATGTGCCGCTGTACATGGCCATCGGTCTGGTCGGCGGTCTGATCCTTGGCGTGTTCGCCGCGCTGCTGCGCGACCTGCTCGCCACCAAGATCCAGGATGCCAAGGAACTGCAGGACGTGGTGGACGCACCGATCATGGGGCGCATCCCGGAGGACGATGCGTTGAAAGATCCGTCGCCGGCGGTCGTGTCTGCGCCGGCCAGCGTCATTGCGGAGGAGTACCGCCGCGTACGCACCAACCTGTCGTTCACGGCCCGCGTCGACGGTATGCCGTCGCGATTGATCGTGATTTCCTCGGTCAGCCCGAACGAAGGCAAGACCACCACGTCCGTGAACGTGGCCGCTTCGCTTGCCGAGAACGGTGCTCGCGTGCTGCTCATCGACGCAGACCTGCGCCACCCGTCGGTGGCGAACAAGCTCGGTCTGGAGGGCGGTGCGGGTCTGGCTCACGTATTGTCCGGGCAAGCATCCGTCAAGGACGTGGTGCAGCGTTACTGGAAGCCGAACCTGCACGTCATGCCGGCCGGTCCTAAGCCGCCGAACGCGTCTACGCTGCTCAACTCGGACACCATGCGTGAGCTGATTCGTCAGGCGCTGCTCCAGTATGAGTACGTGATCATCGACACCTCACCGATGATCGTGGCCAATGATGCTGCCGTGTTCGGCAAGATCGGCACCGGCGTGGTGCTGGTCTCCGGTCGCGACGTGACCGATAAGCGTGAACTGCGCGACATCGCCGGACAGCTGGCCACGCTGAACGTGCCGATCACCGGTTTCGTGTTCAATTTCGCCAAGGATTCCAAGAAGCGTGCCAGCAGTTACGGCAACTATTACTACTATTACAGCGATGACGCGGACGGCGGCAAGGAATCCGGCCGTCGCTCGCACCGCAAGAAGTAAACGACAATCGGCTGTCCGGTACGACGGTTCGATGCACAAGGTGGGTGTGGTTCGTTGGAACCGCACCCACCTTGTTGTCTGTGGCGTTGTCTGTGGCGCCGAGTGTCACCGTATCGGCCTGTTCTGTCTGGTTTGGCTCAGCTTGGGCCGGTGGACGGTCATTATCGCGTGGCCGCTGTTACGCTATTGCACATTCCGTTCATGCCGTGGAATGGTTTTCGGGAGCTGACACCGCCGTGGCCCTGGCGATGAGATCCAGCGACTGGCAGATGGCGTTGTGAGCCTGCACGAACGCCGTGAGATCCTTGCGGTATGGGTCCGGGATGGTCATGGGGTCCGGCAGCATGGGACGTACCAGTGAGGCGTTGTTGATGGCCGCGGCGAGTTTCTGCTCGCGGGTGGTGCCGTCGAGCAGGCCCTGCTGGGCGCAGTAACCGCACAGGTTGGCGAAATCGGTGAGCAGGAACGTGTACCGTGCCGCCTGCGGCAGCACGGTGGCGACATCCCTGATGTGATGCTGCTCGAAGCAGAGGATTAGATCAGCGTCGGCGGCGATTTGCGGGGTGATGCGCTTGGAACGGAACGAACTGGAATCGATGTTCGCGTAGGACATCAGCTTAGCGCTGTTCGGGTCGATCGGATGCTGCGGCAGACCTCGCGTGCCGGCGCTGTCGGACGTGATGTCCGGGTCGGGGAGAAAGCGTGGGAGCAGCAGTTCGCCCATCGGGGAACGGCAGATGTTGCCGGTGCAGACAAAGAGGATCTTCATACCCCCTAACACTACTCGCGGGGATACGAAAACGCTCCCGAGGCGAACCTCGGGAGCGTTTGCAATGTGTTGTTATGCCTGTTGAATCACTGAGTTAGGATTCAGCGGGCGCCGGCCTTGCGGGCGGCGAACACGGCGCAGCCGGCGGCAGCCAGCAGCACGACGGCCACGGCGTACGGAGCCACGGAAGCGCCGGTCTGGGGGACCTTGTTGCCAGCGCCGGTGGACGGAACGGTGGCCTCAAGGGTCACGGTCTTGCCGGTGGCCTTGTCCGTGGCAGTAGCCTTCACAACGGTGCCGGCGGCAACGCCATCCTTGAGGACGAACTTCACGGTCAGGGTGCCGTTCTTGTCAGCATTGAACGTGCGGGAGATGACCTGCACAATATCGGACACAACGGCATCATCAGCGGTCACGGTGACTTCGCCGTTCGGGGTCAGGCCCTGGAAAGTGAAGGACACGGAGTTGCCCTCGACAACACCCGGCTGGCCGTACGGATCGGCCATGGCGGTGCTGGTGGCGAAACCGAAGCCGAGAACGGCGGCGATGGTGGCCAGAAGAGCCACGATCTTCTTCTTCATAATGTAAACCTCCAAAAGTCCGGGATGTCTGTCCAACCATTCACTCCCGGACGGTTGCGTTATTGGTCTTGGTTAGGGGGTATTTCCCGGAACCGTGTTCCACTATATACCCCCCTATGTTCCGTAAAACCGGCGCAAAGCCTTGGAAAACAAGGGTGTGTGACAAACCCGTCACATCGTGTGACGACGTTCGCACGCGGCGTCATCGGGTTCTGAAAACAATTTGCGTTGGAATTCCAACGTTTCGGGCCTCAAATGATGGCGTCGGATGATTTTTCCGTCCGCGACACGCCGATGGTGACTGCCGGGAACGTCACTGTGCGGACTGGCGCTCCTGCTCGTATTCATCGTCGAAGCTGAACAGGTCCTCCACCGTGGTGTCGAACACGCGGGCTATGTCCATCGCTAGTCGCAGCGAAGGGCAATACTGGCCTTGCTCCAGTCGCCCGATCGTCTCGCGGCGCACGTTCACTAGGTCAGCCAGATCCGATTGTTTCATATCGCGCTCGAGGCGGCGCAGTTTGAGATTAGTCTTCATCGATAGCCCCCGAGCCGCTGTGCTCCAACCACAGGTACCGGGCGTCGCTGATCACCAGCGCGGTCATCGCGATGGCAGGCAGGCCGATTGGTGGGAATCCGATGGCCGTATGCCATACCAGGGAGAGCGCCATGAGCAGGAAGCCTAGTGCCACAAGCAGTGTGAGTATGGTCATGAACGCGAACTCTGTGGCCTGCTTCTGATGCTCGTCGGAGAGTTCGTCACGGCGGGGTGATTTGCGGTTGAGGATGGTCGCCACCCAGATTTCGCCGCCTGCCCAGAGCAGCGCGATGACGCCGGTGATGATCAGCCCCACCAGATTGGTACCGCTGAACAGCTGTACGGTGCAACAGATCACGCCCACGAACTCCACAATCATTCGCAGGAACATATACCGGTTGAACGTCATCCGACCCTCCTCGCCTGACATCTCCATCATAGGCGATATGAGGGTATTCGGGTGCATGACGGGGGCATGCCTGTATTCTGGTGTCCGGCTTTCGGACGAAGGGCGGGGACGCCGCAGTGCGCCGCCCGGCTTAGTGCTCGACCACGGTGTGCAGTCGGCGCAGGGCGCGCTGCACCAGATCATGGGTGGAACCCGCGCCGTTGCCCTTGACGCCGAAGAACACCATCAGCACCATGCCGAAGCAGATCACGGCGCTCACGCGCAGCGCCCACTGCACGCCGAACACGCTCGCGGCGATCGCCACGTCGGCTCCGCCGCCCAGAGCGGCCTGGCGCATCGCGGCGAAGGTCTCCATCAGAATCACCAATACCGGTGCGCCGATCGCGCCCGCGATCTGACGAACCGTGTTCGTCACGGCGGAGCCGGCGGATACCTCCTTGGGGCTCAGGCAGTTCAGCGACCAGGTGGTGATCGGCATCAGCACGAATCCCATGCCGATCTGCCGGATGAACTGCCAGATGGACACCCACCAGATCCACGAATCCATCGAGATCAGGCTCATCATCACGGTACCGAAGCACAGCGTGATCGTGCCGGTCAACGCCACCGGGCGCGCGCCGAACCGGTCGAGCGCCTTGCCGCCGAAGAACTGCGCAATCGCCTGGCCGAGCGCGCCCGGCAGCATGATCAGGCCGCTCATGGTGGCGGAGAAGCCGCGATCGTCCTGGATATACAGCGGCAGGATCACCGTGATCGAGCTGAACGCGAAGAAGCTCAGCGCGGCCGTGATCGTACCCACGGTGAAGCTGCGGTTCTTCAGCACCTCCAGGTCGAGCAGCGGTTCGCGGCCCGTGGTGCGGTGCCAGCGGTGGAAACGCAGGTGACCGTGCATCAGACCCTCATGCGCGTCCGTGGCGTCCGTGGCGTCGGCGGTGTCGGCGGTGCCGACGGCGTTAGCGGCAGCGGTCTGGGACTGTGACGCATCGGACTGTGATGCATCGGTCCCGTTCCTGTTCTGCGCGTCCACCCATGCGCGCTTGTTGCCCAACTGACGCAGGATGAACCAGACGATGCCGACCATGCCGACCACCATCGGCAGCCAGACCAGCGGATGCGCGAACGGATAGCTCTCGATGTTCGTGAAGCCGAACATCAGTCCGCCGAAGCCGAACACGGACAGGAATACGGAGAAGAAGTCGGCCTTCACGGTTTTGTCCGTGGCGCCGAAGTTGTGCAGCCAGAACGTGGCCAGCACCAGGGCGAACGCACCGATCGCCGTCAGCGTCAGGAAGATCGAGCGCCAGCCGTTCGCGTCGGTCTGCCATCCGCCGAAGGTCGGGCCGATGGCCGGGGCCACGCTCATGGCCATGCCCACCATGCCCATCGCCATGCCGCGGCGGGAGAGCGGGTAGATCGAGAACACGGTGATCTGCAGCACCGGCCACATCACGCCGGTACCGATGGCCTCCAGCATACGGCCGAACAGCACAAGAATGAACGTGGGGGAGACCCATGCCATCAACGAGCCGATCGTGAAGACCGACATCGAGGTGACGACGATCTGACGGGTGGAGAAACGACGGGTCAGATAGGCGGTCAGCGGCACCATCACGCCCATGACCAGCTGGAAGATGGAGGTCAGCCACTGGCCGGTGGTCACCGAGATGCCGAACTCGGCGACGATGGTCGGCAGCGCGGCGCTCAGCTGCAATTGGGTGAAATTGCCGCAGAACGTGATGAACGTCAGGATGGCGATGGACACCATGGCCGCATGGGTCAGATGCCCGTCGGTGAACGATTCCTCCGGGGTCAGTGGCTTGCTCAGATCGCGCTTGATGATGCCGCTCATGCCGTAATGCTTCTCTCTGCTTGGTTCTTCAGGCGGAGGCGGGTGGGGGCTCCCATCCGCCGAAGTGACCCCAATAGCCTACGCCTATGTATGGGCATATATATGGACGACTGCGGCGGTTGTGTTGGGGTGGCAAAAAGAAGCCCGGGGAGTCCCCGGGCTTCGCATCCGTAACGATCAGTACCAGTGGTTGGCCACCCAGAAGTTGTAGGCGCCCTGCACCGAGCCGTAGCGGCTGTTGCAGTAGCCCCAGAACCACTTGAGCTGGGTCTGGTAGTTGGTGGCCCAGTCCGCGCCGGCGGAGGCCATCTTGCTGCCGGGCAGCGCCTGCGGCAGACCGTATGCGCCGGAACTGGCGTTGGTGGCGTTCACTCGCCAGCCGGACTCGTGGTTGATGATGTACACGGTGGCGGAGAAATCGGCCTCGCTGTAGCCGTTGGCCAGCAGGTAGTCGTGTGCCCACTGCTGCATCTCGCCTGCCGGCACGGTGGTGCCGATGCTGGCGGAGGAGCTGGACGAGCTGCCGGAGGAGGCGGAACCGGTACCCACCAGGATCACCTTGTCCACCGGCGCCTTCTTGACATAGGAGGCGAACACGTTGGAGGAGACCACCGTATCCCCGGCGCGGGTGACCAGACTCGTCGTCTCCATCACGCCTTCCTCGCCCTCGGTCTCCACCTGCTCCGTGCCTTCGGGCAGCGAGGAGGTCTCCTTGCGGACCGTGTTGAATGCGATCGGCTCCTCGGAGGTCTCCAGCGCGGAATCGGCGGTCTCGATGGTGATCACCGTGGATTCGCTGACTTCGGCGTCCAGCGCCGGGTCCACCGTGTCATTCGGCCCGAGCGTGATGTTGCCCGCCTCCAGCACCGACTTGACGGTGGTGAAATCGGTGCCGAGCACGGTGCGCGACTGACCGTCCAGCTTGACGGTCACGTAGGAGGTGTCCCCGTCCATACCGCGCACGCCGTCACGGGCGGAGCCGCGGGAGACGGCCAGCGGGTCGGTGGCGGAGAACGAGGTGACCTGCTGCGCCGCGGAATGTCCGTCGGACGCATAGAAGCTGCGGGTTATGATGCCGCCGGTCGCGGTCAGCGCTAGCACCGCGGCCACGGCGCCGATCCGAACCCATTGACGCTTGTTCAATGAGGGAAGGCTGATGCTGGTCTTCTTGCGATGATTGGCCATTGCACTCCTCAATACTCCGGCATACCACGGTGCCGGTCGCGCTCACAAACAGCCATTAGTTTACGCCGACTTGAGGATAAGCCTCAAGTCGGCGACTAGCCGGAAAGGGGAAGATTACTGCTGGGCGTCGGCCTCGGCCTGCGCGGCCTTGAGATCCAGCGCCTTGGCCTGGGCGATCAGGTCATCCAGGTCGGAGGCGCGCAGCGCACCGGCCTGCTGGAACACCACCGTGCCCTGCTTGACGATCATCAGCGTCGGCACCGCCTGCACGCCGGCCGCGGACGCCAGATCCTGGTTCTGGTCGATATCCACCTTGGCGAAGTACACGTCCGGATGCTTCTCGCTGGCCTGCTCATATACCGGGCCGAACGCGCGGCACGGGCCGCACCAGGTGGCCCAGAAGTCCACGAACACCAGTTCGTTACCGTTGATCACCTGCTCGAATTCCGCCGAACTTACCGCATGGGTTGCCATGATTGCTCCTTACATTTCAGGAAACTACGTGTTCCCAGCTTCCCAGCAACTCCCAACATTTCACAACCCCTTGCGCCGTGGGATGAACGGGTATCCGATTCCGTCTTTCGGCGAACCGTCATTGGATGGTCATGCGCCGGTCATCATCCAGTCGGATAATGGGGATCATGCCAGTGCTGAACGATGAAGTGCCCGACGAGGGCGATTTCGATGCGGGCCGCCGCCGCGGTGAATTCGACAATATCACGCCGGAGGATTTCATCCGGGGGTCGGCGGGAGGCAACCCGCCCGGATGGCTGGATAGCGCCCGCGTGGAGCAGGTGCGTCGGCAGGTGCCGATGGTGTATGTGGAGGTCGTGCCCGTACACACGGACGAGTTCGGGCGCATCGCCGAAATCGGCACGCTGCTGCGCGTATCGGATGACGGTTCCGTGGAACGCACGCTGGTGGCGGGGCGCGTGCTGTACCACGAGAGCCTGCGCGAGGCCATCGCCCGAAACGTGGCCAAAGATCTGGGGTCCCTGGCGCTGCCGACCCTGCCGCCCAACCTGCAGCCGTTCACGGTGGCGGAGTTCTTCCCCACCCCCGGGCTGAGCGAGTTCTACGACGCCCGCCAGCATGCGGTGGCGCTGTGCTATGTGGTGCCGATCGCCGGCGACTGCCAGCCGCAGGATGAGGCGCTGGACGTGGAATGGGTGGATGTGAACGGCCCGAGGCTGGCCACCATGCTCGATCAGATGGCGGGCGGCCACGGCCGCATCGTGCAGCGGGCGTTGGCGTGGGCCGAGTGAGAGACAAGTAAGAGAGGAATCCCATGGAACTGAACACCACGATCTACCGCGACGGCGAAGGCATCCCGGTTGTGCTCGTGCACGCCTTCCCGATCGACCACCACCTGTGGGACGATTGCGCGGCCGAGCTCATCGTCCGCGCGAACGCCGCCGGCCTGCCGCGATTCCCGATCTGGGCGCCGGATATGCCCGGCGCCGGCGAGGGGCCGATCCCCACGGCTGAACAGACCGGGGCCGTCTCGCAGGACGGCGCCTACACCGAGGCGCTCGACCGCATGGCCGACGCCTATGTGGACCTCATCCGCAAGGCCGGCTTCACCGAGGCCATCTGGGTGGGTCTGTCGATGGGCGGCTATCTGGTGTTGGACATCCAGCGCCTGCACCCGGAGGCGGTGGCGGGGCTGGCCCTGTGCGATACGAAGGCCGACGCCGACTCCGCGGCCTCCCGCGCCAATCGCCTGCGCATCGCCGACATCTGCGCAACCGAACACACGGTCGACCCGGTGATGCACTTCGCCGAACCTCAGCCCGGCGACTCCACCATCAAGCGTGCGCCCCGCTTCATCCGCCAGTTCACCGACTGGATCCAGGCCCAGCGCCCGGAGGGCGTGGCCTGGCGTGAGCGCATGGCCGCCGGCCGTCCGGATCTGAACGACCAGTTGCCGCTTATCACCGCGCCCGCCGCCGTGATCTGCGGCGAGAACGACCCCTCCAGCGCGCCGTCGGTCATGCGTCCGATCGCCGAAGCGATGACCGGCACCAACGCCGTGTTCACCGAGATTCCCGACTGCGGCCATTTCAGCGCCTACGAACACCCCGATCAGGTGGCCGAGGCGTTGCTGGATCTGGTCCGCCGCGTGCAGTCGGAGGCGTGACATGGCGTTGCTCTCGCCGCTGGCCCTGACCCAGACCCTGCCGTTCCTGCCTCTCGCCCAGGGTGATATCGACTATCAGACCGAACGCCGCGATGAGCCGGGGCTTATCCCCGGCCTGCTCAACGACCCGTCCACCACGGTGATACTGGTGCGCGACGGGCTGGTGGCCGTACCGCGCGGCCAAGGCGTGCTGGCAGCCCGTGAATCGGTGTCGATGCGCCTGGCGTCCCTGCCCGGTTCGTATGCCGCGGAGGCGCTGGCCGGCGCCCCGGAGGCCGTGGCGATGTTCCTGGGCGGCTATCCGGGCCGGCGCAACGCGCACGTCGTCGCCATCGACCTGACCCGCGTGCCGATGGGCGCACCGTCCGTCGTGCCGGACGCGCACGGCATCGGGGCCGATGACGCGTTCGGCAACGCCGCGCAACCGAATATCGCGAACGGACGGGTCCCGCTGTTCGCCCGCACCGCCGAACGCTTCGACTGGGTGGATCTGCGCGGCTTCGTGCCCCACGCCTCGGCGCGGGAGGCGGGCCAGGCCACCACGGCCGTGGCGTTGAGCCTGTGGCACGCCACGCAACGGCACTGCCCGACCTGCGGCGCCCCCGTACAGACGGCCATGGCCGGCTGGGCGCAGCGGTGCACGAATCCTCAGGACGGGCATCGCCTGCTGTTCCCCCGCGTGGAGCCGGCCGTCATCGTGGCTGTGGTGGATTCGCAGGACCGTCTGCTGCTGCAGCACAACCGGGCGTGGAACGACCCGACCTTGTATTCGGTGTCCGCCGGATTCGTGGAGGCGGGGGAGAACCTGGAGCACGCCTGCCGTCGCGAAACCAAGGAGGAGGTCGGCATCGACCTGGGCGAGGTGCGCTACCTGGGGTCGCAGCCCTGGCCGTTCCCCGCGTCGCTGATGGTGGCGTTCAAGGCCTACGCGCTGAACACCGACATCCGCACGGACGGACAGGAAACCGTGGACGCGCGTTGGGTGAGCCGAGACGAATACACCGAGGCACTGGTGCGGGGGGTCATAAGCGCGCCGAACCGGGCCGCCATTGCGCGGTACATGATCGAGGAATGGTATGGACGCGCGCTGTAGTCGGTTCGCCTGCGTATAGTGATGCCTTGGAAAGAGTGGGAATTCGCAAGGGAATGACAATGTCCGACGACTATCAGATGGATGGTTTCTCGCCGATGGACGACGACCGTACCGTGGCCATGCCACCGGTCGGAGACGCGTCCCCGATGACCATGGGCGAGGACGCCATCGCTCTGCCCGGTGACGAGGAGAAGCAGCCGAACACCAAACTGCCGTGGATCATCACGCTCAGCGTCATCGGCGCGCTGTTGGTGCTGGTTGTGGCCGGTCTGTTCACCGCGCGCTGGTATTTCTCCGACAAGGCCGCGCCCGGCGTGACACTCGGTCAGATCAGCGTGGCGGGGCAGAACCGCGATCGTCTGACCGATACGGTAACGCGCGCGATCGCCGATTCGACTCTGACCGTTGCCGACCCTGACGGACAGGAGATCAAGGCCTCGCTGGAGGAACTCGGCGTGAGCGTGGACATGGACGCGACCGTAGACGCGCTGCTCAACGCCAAGACTGACGGGGACGCGACCGGCGTGCGTGCGCTGCTGTCCGACTTCGCCCGGCTCAACCCGTTCTCCAAGGCCGATATCGGCCTGAGCGCCGAGTATGACGAATACACGGCGAACACGTTCCTGACCGACCGGTTTGTGGCTGACGACCAGCAGGCTGTACCTTCTTCGATCGCCTACGATGCTGGATCGCAGGCGTTCACGGTCACCGAAGGCAAGGTGGGGCGGGCGCCGCAGCTGGACGCCGTGAACAAGGCCGTCGCCAACGCCATCAAGGCCCCAGGCACGGGGGCGAGCGTGAAGATCGACTACTCGGACGTGGACATGCCCATCGGTGTGGACGCCGCCAACCAGGCCGCAGCGGACGCCAACCAGCGGCTCAACAACAAGATCGTGCTCACCAACGAGCGCGACCGCAACTTCGAACTGTCGAACGACACGGTGGCGTCGTGGATCAAGCCGACCGGCGACGTGCAGAACGGCACCATCACCCTGAGCTATGACGAGCAGGCCATCAAGGACTACCTGGCCGCCGAACTGCCCAAACAGCTCAACCAGGAGAAGACTGACCAGACGGACATCATCGACGACGCCGGAAACGTGCTGCTGACCCGCGTGGACGGCGTGGACGGCGTGGACGTGAAGAACACCGACGCCACGGCCGCGAAGGTGCTTGAGGCGCTCGAAGCGGGCAACGGCGGGCTGATCACCGCGGAATTCGACGTGACCCCGTTCGAGACCAAGCAGGAGAAGGCCACGATGCGTATCGTGGTGGACAAGTCCTCGCAGACTGCCACCGTGTACAACAACAACCAGCTGGTGCGCACGTTCCCGGTCTGCACCGGCACCCCGGGCGCATTCGGCGAAACCGACAACGGCACGTTCTACATCTACCTGAAGTATGCGTCACAGGACATGCGCGGCTACAACGAGGACGGCTCGAAGTACCTTTCGCCGGGTGTCAAGTGGGTCGGCTACTTCAACGGCGGCGAGGGATTCCACACGGCGGACTGGAACTACTACGGCATCCAGGTCGGCGATCCGGCGCACTACGGATCGCACGGCTGCGTGAACATGTACGAGGCCGACGCCAAGTGGATCTACGACAACTGCCCCGAAGGCACCGTCGTGCAGGTCGTCGGCTCGACCCCCTCCGGCCCGGTCCGCTGACGCGATGAGGGGTCGCGGCGCGTGGCGGATGCCGGGGCGTTGTACGCTGGTGCCATGAGCGAAACGAACGAAACTCCGTTGAATCTTGATGTTCCCGAGCATCTGGAATACTCCGAAGAGCATGTCTGGGTGGATGCCTCGGTGGAGCCCGCCATGGTCGGTCTGACCGAGTACGCGGTCAGCCAGCTGGGCGAACTGGTGTTCGTCGATCTGCCCGAGCCCGGCATGCGCGTGGAGGCCGGCGACGAGATCGTGGAACTCGAATCGCACAAGGCCGTGCAGCCGCTGGTGTGTCCGGTGGCCGGTACGGTGCGGTACGTGAACCGCGAGGCCTCGGACGATCCGGCGATCATCACCAACGACCCGTACGGCGAGGGCTGGATCCTGAAGATCGAACTCGACGACGACGAGCCTGCGCTGCTCACCGCCGCGGAGTACGCCAAACTCGTCAAGTGATTGTCTCGCGTGCGGCGGCGGTGAGGTTGCATCGAAACATTGTGTGGGTATAGTGAATCTATGAGTGATTCACGTCGGACATCGCCGCAGGTCCATCAACCCACGGATGATATGCCCACCGTGCCGATTCCGGCGCGGCGCGTCGTCACGACGTTCGACTCCGCCTCCAAACACGAGCGCATCGAGGCCAAACCGCCGCTGGTCCGCCTGTTCCGCCGTGCCGTGAGCACCGTATTCAACCTGTGGATGAGGGTCTCCACGCCGGTCGTCGAACAGCTCGGCTGGTACGACCAGATCGAACCCTACGTCGGATACGGCACCGAAGCCTACTCCCGTCTGATCTGCCGGACCGTGTACGCCCCGGAGCACCACCGGCCCGGCGCTCGCATCCGCGGCATCTGGGGCATGCTGGCCATCCCCGCGCCCCATCGCCGCGTGCGCGTGGCCATCGACGGCACCCCGCTGGAAACCGTGCAGGTCGGCACTTCCGAATCCTATGACAAACCCGATGCCAAACGCCGGCAGACCGCCGAGTACGCGGTATCCGACTCCGCCGGCTACCTCGACCTCGTCGCCGAGCATCGTCTCAGTCCCGGCATCCACCGCGTCTCCTACCGTGTCGATCGCCGCAAGCCGGTCACCGCCAACCTGTTCACCATCCCCAGCGGCTCCAAGGTCGGCATCATCTCCGATGTGGACGACACCATCATGATCACGCAGGTGCCCACGTTGTGGAAGGCCGCCTACAATGTGCTGTTCGCCAACCCGAAGAAGCGCGCGTCGGTGCCCGGCATGAGCGTGCTGTTCACCAAACTCGCCGCGCTGTTCCCGGAGGCGCCGTTCTTCTACCTGTCCACCTCGCCGTGGAACGTGGAGAGCTCGATCCGCCATTTCATCAACGATCATGGATTCCCTGCCGGCCCGTTGCTGCTGCGGGACCTGGACCCGCGCCCCAAGACCTTCATCCCCACCGGCGTGCAGCACAAGCTCGAATTCGCCGAACAGCTCATGGGCGACTTCCCGGATATGAGATTCATCCTCATCGGCGACGACGGGCAGAAGGACCCGACCACGTACGCCACCATCGCCCGCCGGTATCCGGGCCGCGTCATCGCCATCGGCATCCGCCAGCTCTCCCCACGCGAGGCCTCGCCGCTCGGCTCGGTGGCCGGGGTCTCCGCCACCCAGCCGATGCCCGTCACCGATGTTCCCGTCTTCACCGGCACCACCGGCGCGAATCTGATGAAAACCATGCTCCCGTACCTCGAGCGGTTCGCATAACGGCCGCGGCATGGCACGGCTGCGCATATAATCGCCTGCATGATTCAAGAGCAGCAGGGTGCCGCCTCCGCGGCCGTGAACGAAACCGCGCAGACCATGCCGTCCCCGGACAACCCCGCAGCGCATGCGACCGTGGAGCACGGCGTATCGTCGCAGGACGCCGCCTCCGTGCCGCCGATCGCCCGCCGCAAGCCCGCTGTGCGCACGCACCACGGCGACACGTTCCTCGACCCGTATGCCTGGATGAAGGACAAGGACAGCGCCGAAGTCCGCGACTATGTAGCCGCCCAGAACGCATACGGCGAACGGCGCACCGCCGCGCTCGGCCCCCTGCGTGACACGCTGTTCAACGAACTGACCTCCCGCATCCAGCAGACCGACATGTCCGTGCCCACGCGCATGGACGGCTACTGGTATTTCACGCGCACACGCGAAGGGTCGCAGTATGCGGTGCAATGCCGTCTGCCGATCCGAGGGGAGGGCGACTGGACCCCGCCCGACATCGACCCGCTGAGCGAGCCCGGATCCATGCCCGGCGAACAGGTGGTGTTCGACACGAACCGGGAAGCCGAGGGACATGACTTCTTCCAGATCGGCGGCATGGATCTGAGCCGTGATGGCCGCTGGATGCTCTACGGCGTCGACACCCGCGGCGATGAACGCTACGATTTCCGCATCCGGGACCTGCAAAGCGGCACGGAGCTGCCCGAGGTGCTTGAGGGCATCGCCGGAGCGTGCATCACACCGGACGCCCAGTGGGTGTTCTACACCGTACTCGACGACGCATGGCGGCCCTGTGCGGTGCGCCGACACAGGGTCGGCACGCCGGTGTCCGCCGATGTGGAGGTGTTCCGGGAGCATGACGAACGGTTCTGGCTCGGCGTGGGCCTGAGCTTCGACGAACGCAACATCGTCATCGGCACCGGTTCCAAAACCACCACCGAGGTGCTCATGCTGCCAGCCGAAACCCCGGAGGGCGAATTCCGGGCGTTCATCCCGCGCGAACCGGATGTCGAATATGATGTCAGCTTCGCCCGGTTTGAAGGCGCGGGGGAGGACGGCGCCGATATCCCGCTGGCGGTGGTGTACCACAACGCGTTCAACCCGAACTTCGAGATCGACGTGATCGATATGCGATCGCATGAGCCGCCGTACCGACTCGGCGAGGGCGTGTGCATCGCGCAGGGCTCGCCGTACGGGTGCGAACAGGGGGACCGCGTCGAGCCCGGGGCTTCGGCCAAGCCGATCGGCACCGCCTACCGTAACCCCTCGAACCCAGCGATTCTGCAGGGCGCACGCGGCCTGGGCATCGAAGGCATCGCCCTGCACCGGCACTATGTGGCGCTCAGCTACCGGGCGGACGGCATGACGCATCTGGGCGTCATGACCAAGCGGGACGCCGCCGAGGACTTCCTGGCCGGCCGGCCGTGGCGGTTCCGCGAGCTGCTGCCGCCCGCGCTCGAAGGCGATTGGGATGTCCCTGGTTCCGGTACTCCGGATCACGGTTCCGATGCCTCGGACTCGGTGGGTTCCGGTGCCGCGGACTCCGGTTCCGGTGTTGCGGATTCTGCCGAAAACTCCGGTTCCCTGGACTCTGACACATGTTTCACGGGATGTTTCACGCAGCACGGTCCGTCCGGCGCGTCCGACACGTCCGGTCCGTCCGGTTCATCCGCGGACGGGCTGCCCGATGTCACGCGCCGCCTGTACACCATCGCGGCGGGCGGCAACCCGACATACGAGGCGCCGCGCATGCGGTACACGTTCTCCGGCTACACGCGTCCGGGCGAGCTGCACGAGTTCGACCCGGCCACCGGCGAGGACCTGCTGCTCAAACGTGCGCGCGTACTCGGCGACTTCGACCCGCGCAACTATATGGAACGCCGCATGTGGATCACGGCGCGGGACGGCGAACGCATCCCCGTCTCCCTGGTCTGGCGGCGCGGTGTGGCGCTCGACCATCTCCCGATGTTCGTCACCGGCTACGGCGCGTACGAGATCAGCTCCGACCCCGGATTCTCCGTGGCCCGGCTCAGCATGCTCGACCGCGGCGTGCTCTATGCGGTGCCGCATATCCGCGGTGGCGGCGAGATGGGTCGCGCCTGGTACGAGCAGGGGCGGCGGCTGGCCAAACGCCACAGCTTCGAGGATTTCGTGGACGCGGTGGCCGCCCTGCAGGACGCGGGACTCGCCGACCCCGGACGCACCGTGGCCGTCGGCGGGTCGGCGGGCGGCCTGCTGATGGGCGCTGTGGCGAATCTGGCCCCCGAGCGCTTCGCCGGCATCGAGGCGGATGTGCCGTTCGTGGATGCGCTGACCTCCATACTGGACCCCTCGCTGCCGCTGACCGTCACCGAATGGGACGAATGGGGCGACCCGTTGCATGATCCGGAGGTCTACCGGTACATGAAGTCGTACACGCCGTATGAGAACGCGCCGGAATCGCCCGACGACCCGCGCGTGGCCCGCTTCCCGAAGATCCTGATCACCACGTCGATGAACGATACGCGCGTACTGGTCGTCGAGCCGCTCAAATGGATGGCGCGGCTGCAGGCGGCCGGCGTGGACGTCATCGCCAAGATCGAGGTCGAGGCGGGGCACGGCGGCACCACCGGACGGTACAAGCAGTGGAAGGAGGTCTCGTTCGAGAACGCCTGGTGCCTGCGGACCATGGGTGTGGCGTAAGGGCAGGGTGCCCTGTCCATTTGCTGAACCGTTCGGGACGGCCTGCCCGCAACCGGGGTAGTGTCGCTCACTATGAGTGAAACAACAACGAAGTATCGCATCGCCGTCATCCCCGGCGATGGCATCGGCAAGGAAGTCACCCCCTGGGCGCAGAAGGCGCTCGAACAGGCGGTGCAGGGCGCGGCGGATTTCGAATACGAGAACTTCGATCTGGGCGCCGAGCGTTACCTGCGTGACGGTGCGATCCTGCCGGACGAGGAACTCGAACGCATCAAGACCACCGACGCGATCCTGCTCGGCGCGGTCGGCGACCCGCGCATCAAGGCCGGCATCCTGGAGCGTGGCCTGCTGCTGCGCCTGCGCTTCGAACTCGACCAGTACGTGAACCTGCGCCCCTCCAAGCTGTATAAGGGCGTCACCTCGCCGCTCGCCACTCCGGGCGAGATCGACTTCGTGGTCGTGCGCGAGGGCACCGAAGGCCTGTACTGCGGCGCGGGCGGCGCGGTCCGCCGCGACACCCCGGCCGAAGTGGCCACCGAGGTCTCGATCAACACCGCCTACGGCGTGGAGCGCGTGGTGCGCTACGCCTTCGACCTGGCCATGAAGCGCCGCAAGCATGTGACCCTCGTGCACAAGAAGAACGTGCTGGTCAACGCGGGCGACATGTGGCAGCGCATCGTGGACCGCGTGGGCCGGGAGTACCCCGAGGTCTCGCACGACTACTGCCATATCGACGCAGCCACTATCTACATGGTCTCCGACCCCTCGCGCTTCGACGTGATCCTGACCGACAACCTTTTCGGCGACATCCTGACCGACGAGGCGGGCGCCGTGGTCGGCGGCGTCGGCTATTCGGCGTCCGGCTGCATCAACGCGTGCAACGAGTTCCCGTCCATGTTCGAGCCGATCCATGGCTCGGCCCCGGACATCGCCGGCAAGGGCATCGCCAACCCGACGGCCGCCATTCTCTCCGCCGCCATGCTGCTGCGCCACCTCGGATTCGACGAGGACGCGGCGCGCATCGATGCTGCGGTCGAGGCGGACATCGCCGAACTCGGCTCCGCGCCGCGCAGCACCGACGAGATCGGCCGCGACATCCTGGCGCGCCTGTAACGCCACGGGACCGCCATATAAGTTTGCAATCATGCGCCGCGTGCCAATATGGACGCGGCGCATTGTCGTATGGGTCGTATGGCTGGGCCGGTCTGACCCGTCGATGGTACGGAACGCCGAATCGATGTTGCTTCGGGTCGCATACCCACCTCTATGTGGTACCCAATCTGGAGAAGCGTTTTATACTGGCTCCGTACCGTACCACGCCTGTGTGGTACGGAACAGAACGTTGAAAACAAGCCATTTGCGGGCTGAGGGCCGCCACGTGGTACGGTACGGAGTCTTCGGAGAGACCTCCTGTCGATTCCGTACCACGCCGAGGCCACGGATTACTAGGGGGTGCCATGGGTATGCGGCGTGGAGCGGTCAAGACGCCCGGCGGGAAACTCGTTGCCGTCACCGTGCAGACCGACCAATCGGGGCTGCCGGTCGCATGCCGGCTGGACGGCGACTTCTTCATCGACGGCGATGGCGCCCCACTGCTGCTGGATGACCTTGAACGCACGCTGTTGGCATGCGCCCGGGAGGCGTCTGCCGGTAGGACAGGCGCACAGGATGGCGATGGGAGCGCGCTGCCGGCGCCCGCCGCGCGGGAACATGCGGATGTACAGGGGCGGGCTGCGCGCCCCGAGGCACACGATGATGGAGCGCGCACCGATGCCGTGGTGGATGCTGTCGATATCGTCAACTGGCGTGATCGGCTGCTGCAGGCTTGTGCACGGCACGACGGGGTGCGGATGGTCGGCACCGATGCTGAGGCGATGGCGCGGGCCTTGTCCCGGGCGATGGGCATCGGTGACGAATCGGCTGCCTTTGCGGTGGGATTGAACGGCACGGTGAACGATGCCGTCACCAAGACGGGGATGCTGGCGGGCTCTCAACTGGCGGACGTGCCGCCGAACGATATGGTGGCCGACGCCGTTGCCGAGACTGGTCCTCTGGCGGATGCGGCGTCATACGGCTTGTGCGGTCATCGTCCCGCACCACATGCCGGCTGGCCATCGGATTGGCGTGACCGTTGGCGCAGGCTTGCGCCGGTTGTCATTCACGACGTGCCCCGCAGCCCCGTCGAGCAGATGGCGATTGACGAGCAATGGGCGCGCGAGGTGGCGGCGGGGGACCGGCCGGCCAGCCTGCGGTTCTGGGAATGGTCGTCGCCCACGGTGGTGGTCGGACGGTTCCAGTCGATACCCGACGAGGTTCATGTGGACGAGGCGGAACGACTGGGGTTCACGGTGGTCCGCCGGTGCACGGGTGGCGGCACGATGGTGGTCCAGCCGGGAGGGGCGATCACCTATTCGCTGTACGCGCCGCGATGGTTCGTGGACGGCCTAGACGCGGCGGAGGCCTACCGGTTGTGCGACAGCTGGCTGATCGACGCCCTACGGGGGTTGGGGGTCGACGCCCGGTTCCAGGGACTGAACGATATAGCGGTGGCCGATGACGCCTGCCGCGACACGGTGGGTGGACAGGAACCCGCGCAGTGGGGTAAAGCGGGCGGCGCGGCGCAACGGCGGTTTCCCGCGCCACCGGACAGTGACGGTCCGGGCGCGGTGCTGCATCACACTACGCTGGCGTATGAACTGGACGGCGCGTTGATGGCCAGGCTGCTGAACACCTCCCCGGAGAAACTGTCCGACAAGGCCGTGCGCTCGGCGTCCAAGCGGGTGGCGCCTCTGGGCATGCAACCCCCACTGCAAGGCATGGGGCGGGACGGCCTGATTCGCGCCTTGTCCAGGTCCTTAGGACAGTTCCTTCCCGCTAACAGCTAACCCGTCCGTCAACTTCTCAACTGTTGACTTATGCGCGCAGATTGGCCATTTTCCGCAGCTTTTTCCACAGTCGGGGATGGAGGTCGTGCATGTCTTCCTGTTCGCGCTTTTTCGACTGTTGACCAATGTACGTGGGTGGGGTGGGCGGATGGGGCTACAATATTGGGCAAGGCGAATGAGGACAATCGTCGCCGGCATACCATTGGGCTGATCGTGAGCCGGCACAATAACGGGCAGGAGGAGCGACTGGCAATGGCGACACCGAACGCGATCCCCAATGACGAGAACACGTTGCTGCACACGGCGTTGTTTAAGCAGGTCTCTCCGGAACAGGCGGAGGAGCTGCTGCCCACGCTCCACGAATCGGTGTATGACAAGGGCGAGCACATCTTCACGCAGGGGGACACCGACCATCGCATGGGCTTGCTGGAGAAGGGGCGTGTGAAGCTGACGCGCGAGTCCAACGACGGTCGGGTGCAGCTGCTGAGCATCCACGCGCGCGGCGAGGTGCTGGGCGAGATCCCGGTGTTCGACCCGACCGGCGGCCCTCGGACCGCCTCCGCGGTGGCGATGGTGAACGGCACCCGCGTGGTGTGGCTGGAACATGACGCGTTGTTCGCGTGGCTGGACAGGTACCCGCGTGTGGCCGTGGACATGCTGCAGGTATTGGCGAACCGGATGCGCAGCAACAACGAGCGCATCACCGATCTGGTGTTCATGGACGTACCTGCTCGTTTGGCCAAGACGTTGCTGGATCTGGCATCGCGGTTCGGCGAGCCGGTGGAGGCCGGTCTGAAGGTGCCGCACGATCTGACGCAGGAGGAGCTGGCCCAGCTGGTCGGCTCGTCACGGGAGACCGTGAACAAGGCGTTGATGGATTTCTCGAACCGTGGGTGGATCGCGCGTGAGGGGCGGTCGATCGTCATCTATCAGCCGGGTATGCTGATTCGTCGTTCGCGCCGGTAACCGGTCGGCTGGTGGTCCCCTGTGGCGGACCCGGTCCGATGCTCGGCGATTGGCCGGCGACGAGCCGACGGCCGGGGCGCCGGTATGGCGCGTTCGGGGCAGTGGGGGATCCGCCCCTGTCCGGATGCCGCCGCGCATGTCGGATTCGTTGGGCTGTTTTTCAGTCATTTTCCAGACATTTCGGCCAGTTGTGATGAAATGGCAACGGACGTGGACGGGGCGGGGCGAGGTAGAGGGACCTCTTTAGAATGGGCACCATGCCGAAGAAGAAATCAATGACCATCCGTCGTGCCCTCTCGCTGGTGCTCGCCTATATCGTGCTGTGCGTCACCGGCGGCGTTGTGGCGAGCCTGCTGTTCGTGCCGGCCGTGTTCGGCGCCAACACCGTGGCGAAGGCCGTGATTCCTTCTCTGCAGGTGGAGGGGATTGATTTCGATGTGACGAGCCTGCCGCAGCAGTCGCGCATGTATGCGTCGGACGGTTCGCTGATCGCCACGTTCTATTCGCAGAACCGTGTTGTGGTGCCGATCAAGGATGTGTCCGAATACATGCAGAAGGCGATTGTGGCCCGTGAGGACCGCCGCTTCTTCGAGCATTCCGGCGTTGACGTGCAGGGCGTCATGCGCGCGTTCATACAGACGTATGTGCTCAAGCGCGATATGCAGGGCGGTTCGTCGCTGACCCAGCAGTACGTCAAGAACGTGCTGATGGTGCAGGCGCGCGAGGACAACGATCCGATCGCGGAATACCATGCTCAGGAGAGCACGATCGCCCGTAAGCTACGCGAGATGCTGATCGCCGTGCAGATGGAGAAGATGTACTCCAAGCCGGAGATCCTGCAGGGGTATCTGAACATCGCCCAGTTCGGATCCAACAATCTGTATGGCGTCGAGACCGCGGCGCAACGGTACTTCAACGTGCACGCCAAGGATCTGAATCTGGTGCAGTCGGCCACCATCGCCGCCATCACCAAGAACCCCGCGGGCCTGGATCCCTCGATCCCCGAGAACCAGGAGGATTCGGAGAATGAGCGCAACATCGTGCTCAAGCTCATGCTGGACCAGGGCCTGATCGAGCAGGCCGAGTATGACGAGGCGGTGAACATCCCGCTGGTGGATACGCTCAATATCCAATCGGTGAACCAGGGCTGCCAGTCGGCCGGCAACGCGGCGTTCTTCTGCTCGTACGTGACCACCAAGATCCTCAACTCCGAGGAGTTCGGCGAAACCGAGGCGGACCGTCAGAAGCTGCTGAACGAGGGCGGTCTGGACATCTACACCACCATGGACGTGAACGCCAACAACGCGGCCATGCAGGCGGCGAACGACACGATCCCGGCCTCCGATTCCTCCGGCCTGGAGGTCATGATCGCGGCCATCAAGCCCGGTACCGGCGAGGTGCTCGGCTTCGGCATCAACCGCACGTATGACGCCACCGACGCGGCGGCCAGCGATCAGACCAAGACCTCGATGAACTACATGGTCGACCAGGTCGACGGCGGCGGCTGGGGCGTGCAGGTCGGCTCCACCTGGAAGCCGATCAACATGGTGGCCTGGATGCAGCAGGGCCGTTCGATCAACGAAAGCCTGCGCACATCCACGTCGTACCCGTTGAGCAACTTCAACTGCAGCAACTACTCGTTCACCGGCACATGGAAGGTCGAGAACTCCGGCGGCGGCACCGTGAACCCGGAGACCCCGTTGCAGGGCCTGATCCGTTCGCATAACACCACGCAGGCGTCGATGGCCTCGCAGATCGGCCTGTGCGCGATCGCCGACGCGGCCACGGCCCTCGGCTACCACAACTCGCCGTCCTCGGCCATGGACGTATACTCGTCCAATTCGTTCAACGCCCCGATGACTATCGGTTCCGTGCAGGCGTCCCCGCTGACCATGGCCAACGTCTACGCCACGCTGGGCGCGAACGGCGTGGCCTGCACCCCGATCGCCATGACCCGCGTGACCGACAAGAACGGCGACGAGATCGACGTTCCGCAGGCCGACTGCCATCAGGCCATCGATCCGGAGATCGCACAGACCACCGCGTACGTGCTTAACCAGGGCGTCGTGACCGCCGGAGGCGAGGCGGCGACGACCCAGCTGGACAACGGGCGCAAGACCTTCGCCAAAACCGGTACGAACGAGAACACGTACATGCTGACCGCCGGCTTCGTGCCGAACGTGGTGTCCGCGTTCGTGGCCGTCGGCGACGCCCAGGATCCGACCCACAATACGTTCGACAACAAGACCATCAACGGCGTGTACCGCTCCGAATGGTTCGGCATGTACATTGCCACCCCGGCGTGGAAGCAGTTCATGAACACGTATCTGAACGCCATCAACGCCCCGATCGACAACAACTATGGCAATCTGGCGCAAAAGTACCTGACCGCTTCGGGGGTGCGGGCCACCACGAACAACCAAAACAACCAGAGCAACCAGACCACGCAGAACGGACAACAGGCGCAGAACCAGAACCAGGAGGGCCAGTAGCCCCGCTCTGCGGCCGTGGTAGCGCACGGTTCGGGTTACGTAGTTTGGAACGCCCGCCGACATTCGGCGGGCGTTCCGCATATCCCCGCATACAATAGGTGACATCATCGCACAAGGGAGGCAGGATGATGCAGGACGATCTGACCCATGACAACTTCGACTTCCGTGGATTCTCCAAGGAGAACCGCCACGAGACCGAGCTGATTCGCGACGAGGAGGAACGCTCGTCGAAGAAGCCCGCCAAGGCGGGCAAAGCCGGCAAGAACAAGGCCGGCAAGAACGCCAAGGATGCCGGCCGGGAGCGCAAGGCCGAGAAGGCTGGGAAGGCGGAGAAGAAGGCCGCCGTGTCGGCCAAGCCGCAGGGCAAGCGCCCGCTGCTGTTCACACCGATGCAGCTGCGTGGCCTGACCGTGCGCAACCGCGTGTGGCTGCCCCCGATGGATACGTATTCGGCGTACGCCTGGGACGGCAAGCCGACGCCGTTCCACTACCAGCATTACGTGTCCCGCGCCCTCGGCGGCTTCGGTCTGATCATTGCCGAGGCCACCGCCGTATGCCCCGAAGGACGCATCAGCCCCAAGGACGTGGGGCTATGGGAGGATTCGCAGATCGAGGCCTGGCGTTGGATCGTGCAGGGCGTCAAGGATGCGGGCGCGGCCATGGCCGTGCAGCTCAACCACGCCGGGCGCAAGGGCTCCACGGGCTGCTTCGGCGTCGGCCATGACGGTGCGAGCGTGCCGGTTGAGGAGGGCGGGTGGCAGACCGTGGCGCCCAGCCCCAACGCCTATGGCTCCTATGTCGTGCCGCGCGAACTGAGCGTGGATGAGATCCATGCGATTGTGGGCCAGTTCGCCGCAGCCGCCGGGCGCGCGGTGGCCGCCGGGTTCCAGGCCGTCGAGATCCACGCCGCGCATGGGTATCTGATCTCGCAGTTCCTCGATCCGCTGGTCAACGAGCGTACCGATGAGTACGGCGGCGACCTGAACGGACGCATGCGGTTCCTGGTGGAGATCGTGGACGCGGTCCGTGCCACGATTCCGCAGGACATGCCGTTGCTGGTGCGCATCTCCGCCACGGACTGGGCGGCCGGCGGCTGGGATCTGGGTCAGACGGTTGCGGCGTCGCGCGTGCTGAAGGATCACGGTGTGGATCTGGTCGATGTCTCGACCGGCGGCATTGTGCCGGACGTGACCATACCGGTTAAGCCGAACTACCAGGTGCCGTTTGCCGAGCAGGTACGTAAGCAGGCTGATGTGCCGACCACGGCGGTGGGGTTGATCACCAAGCCGAAGCAGGCCGAGAAGATCCTGCGGGCGGAGCAGGCCGACGCCATTGAGATCGGGCGCGCCGCGCTCCGCGATCCCGCATGGCCGATGCGCGCCGCCCACAAGCTGGGGCTTGCCCCGGCCGATCTGCCGTATCCGGACCAGTACATCCGCGGCGCCTACTGATGTGATGTGCCGCGGATGTTGGTGCCTTGGTTTCAGGCGTCGACGCCCACGGCCTCGGAGACATGCTCAAAGCCGTCGCGCTTGAGCAGGCTGGCCAGGCCGCGCTTGAGCACGGTGATCTGCTGCGGGCCGCGGTACATCAGCGAGCTGATGAACATGACCAGGCTAGCGCCGCTGCGAATCTTGGCGTAGGCCTGCTCCGGGGTGAACACGCCGCCGATGCCGGCGATGGCGAACCTGTCGCCGAATTCGCGGTAGGTGCGGCGGACCAGCTCGTTGCTGGCACGGTAGGTCGGGCCGCCGGACAGGCCGCCCTCCCAGTCGCGGGGGATCTCCAGCCCGGTGCGGTCCTTCTGCAGGTTGGCGATGCTGACGCCCTGCACGTTGTGCTCGGCCAGCACGGCCAGCAGGTCGCGGAACTCCTCCCAGCTCTTGTTCAGAGGCATCTTGACCAGCGTGGGCTGCGGGCGGTCCACCGTGTCCAGCACAGAGAACAGGCGGTCGAGGTTCTCGGGGCTTTCGGTGAACGGCTCGCCGGCGCGGGTGTTGGGGCAGGAGACGTTGATCTCCACCATGGCGCTGCGTCCGGCCGCCCGTTCCAGCGAGATGCGGTAGTCCTCGATGCCTTCGTCGATGTCCCCGGCCAGGTCGTCATTGGTGCGGGCGATGGAGACGGAGACCTGCAGGGACCGGGCCTTGGTCCAGGCCTGCTCGGCGCGGGCGATCACCTTGTCGCTGCCGTCGTTGGCCAGACCCACGTGCACCATCATCGAATCGTATTCGGGCAGGCGGTGGAACCACGGCTTCGGATTGCCGGCGCAGGGGCGGGAGGTGGTCGAGCCGACGGTTTCGAACCCGAAACCGGCGTTGTCCATCAGCACCGGCATATCGCAGTTCTTGTCCAGGCCGGCGGACAGGCCGAACGGGTTGGCGAAGTCCACGCCCATCACCGAAGTTTCGAGCACCGGGTCGGTGTAGTTCAGCATCTCGCGCAGCAGCCACATCAGTGGCGGGATGTTGCCGGTGACGCGGCAGAACTCGATCATCTGGTCGTGCGCCACGTCCGGGGTGTGGTTGAACACGAAGTTCGGTTTGACGATGTGCTTGTATCCGAACGTGAACAGGTCGGTGGTGGCTTTGTTGATGGCGTCGTGCCAGAAGCTCTCGGAAACGTAGGTCATGCATCCATTGTGTCACTGGCGGTGGGCATGCGGCGCGGGGTGCCGGAATCGCGCGTCGGGCGGTGGTTCGTCCGACAGACCGAGGAATGTTCGATTTTGGTTGATTTTTCGGTATTTGTGATAATTTCGGCGTGTCGTGATGTGATTTTTGTGGTCAAAAGTTGTTGTTTTGGGTGAAGATGTGCGATAATGTTCACATGATTTCATCGCAACGACAGCATCTGATCCTGAGCCGGTTGCGCACCAGAGGCGCCGTGCGCATCACTGCGCTATCCAAGGAGCTGGGTGTCTCCGCGATGACCATTCGCCGTGATATCGCCGAACTCGCCGACAAGGGGCTGCTCAAGCGCGTGCATGGAGGCGCCGTGACGACCAGCACCCTGCTCAGCGAGCCGCTGTTCTCCGTCAAGTCGCAGATGGATGTCGGCCTCAAGGACGCCATCGCACGGGAGGCGGTCGCCTATGTGGCCCCGGGCGACGTCATCGCCATCGGCGGCGGCACCACGGCGTATGTCTTCGCACAGCACCTGCTCGAATCGCAACAGGCCAGCGGCATCACCATCCTGACCAACTCCATCCCGGTCGCCGAGCTCGTGCAGGCGCTGGAGTCCAAGGACGTCGAGGTCATCGTCACTGGCGGCGTCATCACCCGCTCGAACTCGCTGGTCGGGCCCATCGCGGACAAGGTCATCGCCTCCCTGCGCGTGAACACCGTGTTCCTAGGCACCCATTCGGTATCCGTGCCGCGCGGCTTCCTGATGCCGAACTCGCTGGAGGCCGCCACCGACATGGCCATGATGGACATCGCCGACCGCACCATCATCCTGACCGACCACACCAAGTGGAGCAGCACCTCCCTGTCGCTGTTCGCGCGCTTCGACCAGGTGGACACGGTCATCACCGACGACGGGCTGGACCCCGACTCCGTCGCCAAAACCAGGGATTTGGTAAAAGAACTCGTTCTGGCCCACCAGAGCGAACCTACCGAGGAAAGTGAGTGATCACCATGAGTGAATACGCGAATTACACTCCCGGTCCCTACGCCGCGGAGAACATTCGCATCACGCCGACCACGCTGGCGGACGGTCGTGATTTCTTCTATCTGGATGATGATCCGGAATACGTGAGCGGTGCGAAGACGCGTGAGCTCAACGATCCGCGTCAGCTGGCGTACCGCTTCGCCAACCAGCTGAACGCGGCCGGCGAGGAGGTGCCGTACGCGGCCCCGGAGATGCGCCGCGACCCGCTGACCGGCGACTGGATCCCGATGGCCACCGCCCGCATGAACCGCCCGATCACCGCCGGCCCCGGCGCCACCGCCAAGGGCAACCCGCTCGCCGCGCGCAAGCCGGGCGACCCGTACCAGGACGGCGAGGTGCCGGACACCGACTACAACGTGGTGGTATTCGAGAACCGCTTCCCCTCGATGGTGCGCGTGCCCGGCCGTTCCGACGCCGTGGAATACGTGGACGGCAACCCGCTGTGGGAGAAGAAGATGGCCGCCGGCCGTTGCGAGGTCATCTGCTTCGACCCCGATGAGGACGGCCTGCCCGCCAACCTGCCGGTCAAGCGCCTGCGCACCGTGGTGGAGGCCTGGGCCTTCCGCACCGCCGAAATCTCCACGATGGAGGGCATCGAACAGATCTTCCCGTTCGAGAACCATGGCCAGGAGATCGGCGTCTCGCTGGCCCACCCGCACGGCCAGGTGTACTGCTACCCGTTCATCGCCCCGAAGATGGAGGCCGAGCTGCAGCACACCGAAGCCTACTTCGAGAAGACCGGCGGCAACCTCCTGAAGGACATCATGAACGCCGAGATCGAGGCCAAGGAGCGCATCGTGCTGCGCAACCACAGCTGGGTGGCCTACGTGCCGGCCGCCGCCCGCTGGCCTCTGGAGGTGCATGTGGCCCCGGTGCGCGACGTGCTCACCCTGGATCAGCTGGACGACCAGGAGCGCTGGGATCTGGCCGAGATGTACTCCGCCCTCCTCAAGCGCGGCAATGCGTTCTTCGATAAGGGCGACGGCCTGGGCATGGATCTGCCGTACATCGCCGCCTGGCACCAGGCCCCGATCCACGACGCCCGCCGCGAGCACTACCGCCTGAACCTGCAGTTCTTCTCGTTCCGCCGCGCCGCCAACAAGATCAAGTACCTGGCCGGCTCCGAATCCGGCATGGCCGCCTGGATCTCCGACACCACCCCCGAACTCATCGCCCAGCGCTTCCATGAGCTCGGCCCGATCGACATCGCCGACTGAGGCAGAAAAGGAAAAGGGACGATTCCATGACTTCCGTTGAATTCATCGAACCGATCAGCCGTGAGGACGGCGTCGCCCGCGCCACCGAGCTGTTCCGCGCCACCTACGGCGAGGAGCCGGCCGGCGTATGGGCCGCCCCGGGCCGCGTGAACCTGATCGGTGAACACACCGACTACAACGCGGGCCTGTGCCTGCCGATCGCGCTGCCGCACCGCACCTTCCTGGCCTTGAAGCCGCGCGAGGACACCAAGGTCCGTCTCGTCTCCGACGTGAACCCGACCGCCGTGGCCGAAGCCGAACTCGACGGCCTCGAGGCCCGCGGCGTGGACGGCTGGGCCGCCTACCCGACCGGCGTGGCCTGGGCCATGCGCGAGGCCGGTTACGACCAGGTGCGCGGTTTCGACGCTGCGTTCGTCTCCTGCGTGCCGCTCGGCTCCGGCCTGAGCTCCTCCGCCGCCATGACCTGCTCCACCGCGCTCGCGCTGGACGACGTGTACGGCCTGGGCTACGGGGCCACCGACGAGGGGCGCGTCACGCTGATTAATATGGCCATCAAATCGGAGAACGATATGGCCGGCGCCTCCACCGGCGGCCTGGACCAGAACGCTTCGATGCGCTGCACCGCCGGCCACGCGATCCGCCTGGACTGCATGCCGGGCCTGAGCGCCGTGGACAGCGTCTCCCAGCAGGAGTTCGACCTGGACAAGTACGGCCTGGAGCTGCTGGTGGTCGACACCCAGGCGCACCACCAGCTCAATGACGGCCAGTACGAGCAGCGCCGCCGCACCTGCGAGCAGGCCGCGGAACTGCTCGGCTACGAGCATCTGCGCGCCGTGGCCGAGGCGGTCGCCTACTCCACGGATCCGGAGGGTTCGCTCGCCGCGGTGCTCAACTGCCTGAACGACGAGACGATGAAGAAGCGCGTGCGGCACGTCATCACCGAGATCGGCCGCGTCGACGAGTTCGTCAAGGCGTTCGCCGCCGGCGACATCGCCGAATCCGGCCGCCTGTTCAATGCCTCGCACGACTCGCTGCGCGACGACTACGAGGTCACCGTGCCCGAACTCGACGTGGCCGTGGACGTGGCCCGCGCCAACGGTGCATACGGCGCCCGCATGACCGGCGGCGGTTTCGGCGGCTCGATCATCGCCCTGGTGGACAAGGGGCGCAGCCAGGAAGTTGCCCAGCTGATCGCCGACGAGTTCGAGGCCCGCGGCTTCCACGCGCCGCGCGCGCTCGCCGCCGTCGCCTCCGCATCCGCCAGCCGAGAGGACTGAGTTCCACCCGGTATCCCGAGGAGTCCACGGGATTCCACGGGGATCACGGGCCGCCGTCTCAAGGTTTGCGGATTGACGGAATCCCGTGATGTTCCTCGGGTTTCCGCGGCTTTTGCGCTGAAGTATGCGACTGGGGAAGGGTCTGATAAGGTCCTTCCCCAGTCGTTTTCGTATGTGTTGTGCCCTGGGCTCGTGGATGTGTGCCGTCTGAGTCCGCGCTTGCGTCCGAGTCTGCGGCTGCGGCGATGCGGCCTGTGCCTTCGACGTGTTGTGAATCGTCAGGTCGAGGTGCCTCATTTGAAAGTGAGCGCGAAATTGTGACTGGTGCCTCACCGGGGGTGAGCGCGAAATCCTAGTCGGTGTCGGCTGGTGTTTCGTTGTGGTTTTCCGGTGTGACGCCCGTGATTCGCGCGAGTGTCCTGTCCAAGTATGCCATGTCGGGGCCGAGCCTCTTCTCGAGGCGGCGCGTGCGTGGCGCGGCCATCGCCTCGAGCCGGTCCTGGATGTCGTGGATGCGGCGGACGAGTTCGGCGGGGTTCGTGGCGGCGATGGTCTCCTCGATCTGTTCGCGCCGGCCGGGCAGGATGAACCCGCTTCCGCCGTTGCCGCGGTCCTCCCGGTCGAACCGTTTGAGCCTCTCCCACGGGGTCATGGGCCGGTCGTAGACGCGGCGGGGCCTGCCGTCGCGGGTGCTGGAGCGTCCCACGGGCTTCTTGGAGGGGGTGAACAGGTTGGCCTTGATCCTCACGAGCTCCCAGAGCTCGTTGAGCAGGTCGAGCTCCTCGACGGTGTACCGGTAGTAGAACGCGTGCCTGCGGACGATGTGGTTGTTGCGGGACTCGACGGTGGCCTGGTCGTTCTTGCGGTAGGGCCGGCTCCTGGTCTGTTCGACGTCGAGGGCCTGCAGGTGGGCGATGAACTCCGCGTTGATGAACTCGCTGCCGTTGTCGTTGTCGTAGGAGCGGATCGCGAACGGCAGGCGCTCCTCGATCATGGCCTCGGCCCGGGAGAGGTTGCGGTACGCGTTGTTCCTCGCCGACGCGTTCTCGGTCCACCCGGTCGCGAAATCGACCACGGTCAGGGTACGGCAGAACTCGCCGCGTGCGCTGGGCCCGCAGTGGGCGACGGTGTCGGCCTCCACGTTGCCCGGCAGCCCGTCGAGCTCGTCGCCCGCCTTCCTGATGGTGATCGAGTTGCGTAGCAGCTCGCCGGCCGGCCGCGTGGTCGCGATCCCCTTGGGACGCGCCGCGTCGCGCACGGGTCTGAGGTACCGGTCGACCGTGGCCGCGCTCATCGTCATGAGCTCGTCGAACGTGGACCCGTCGTACGCGTCGAGCTCCCCGCACGCGCGCAGCATGGGCAGCCACTGGGGCAGCATCGTCTTCAGGTACTTGCCGCACGGCATGTCCATCATCACCCACACCTCGCGCAGCAGCTCCCTCGAGCGGTCCGAATACCGCCTCGGACGCTCCGCGGGGACCGCCTCGTTATGTGTTCGCCGTCCGGCCTGGGCGAGCAGGCGCCTCGCGGTGCTCCTGCCGATTCCGAGCGATTCGCACATCCTGTCCAGGATGACGCCCTTCTGCTTCTTCGACGCCCTCACGTACTCGTCCCTGAACCTGAGGGTAACCTGCCTCTTCGCCGCCATGCTGATCCCGTCTTCCATAAGACCAGCCAAACAAACCAACCTGGTTTCGCGCTCACTTTTACTGAGGCACCACTACGCAATTCGCGCTCAAAAAACGTGAGGCACGTCGAGGTGATATTCTGGTGTATTACACGTATTACAATACTGTGTGGGGTGATTGCTGTGACGATGGCGATGGTGACGGCCCGCGTGGATGCGGAGCGCAAGCGTGAGGCGGAGATGG
>DGYMI06202__coassemble_1014_pt1 | contig 35416 bp, 32 predicted proteins | sample DGYMI06202__metabat2_high_PE_015 | metagenome-assembled genome bin DGYMI06202 | reverse complement strand
AAACCGACCCGGCAACGGGCCAGACCGCTTTTGCGCAAGACTTCGGGCACAACCCAGCGCTGGGGATTCGGATACGGACGATCCACTGTGAATCGGTGTGCTGTACCTCGATATCCGCGACTTGGACGCGTGGAAGGTTGCTATCTGACATCAATGGCAATGATCGTAGCCTGATGTCGATTGCATCGGCTTCACGATGGTATCTACACAGGTTATTGGTTGCGGATTAGCAACTAATAACAGAGCAGAACACTAGTAGCTTGTCTCTCTCACCTGGGGTGTAAACAATGTCGCCGCAACCGGATACGTTGCGGCGACCAGTCACGTTGCGTTTCTGTTCGGCTGCACGGCGTGGCAGCCGAACAGAAACGGAAATCAGTACTTCATGCCCATGGCGGCGCGCACCTCGTCGAGGGTTTCCTCGGCGATCGCGTTCGCACGCTTGTTGCCGTCATGCAGGATGTCGCGGATCACGTCCATGTCCTTGGCCAGTTCGGCGCGGCGCTCGCGGTGCGGGGCCAGGAACTCGTTCACCGACTCCGTGACGTACTTCTTCAGCGCACCGGCACCGGCGTCGCCGATCTCCTCGGCGATTTCCTGCGGGTCGCGGCCGGTCACCAGACCTGCGGTGGTCAGCAGTGCGGAGACCTGCGGACGGTTGATCGGGTCGAAGGTGATGCGGCGCTCGGAATCGGTCGGGCTCTTCTTGATCAGCTTGGCCGTCTCCTCGGCGGTGGCGCCCAGCATGATCGAGTTGCCGTACGACTTGCTCATCTTGCGGCCGTCGAGCCCCGGAATCTCCGGCGCCTCGGACAGGATCGCGGCCGGCTCCGGGAACACCGAGCGCTTCTTGGCGTACCGTTCGTTGAACCGGCGGGCGATGGTGCGGGTGATCTCCACATGCGGCAGGTTGTCCTTGCCGATCGGCACCACATTGGCCTTGCAGAACAGGATGTCGCACGCCTGATGCACCGGGTAGGTCAGCAGCAGGCCGGTCAGCGCGTGGCCCGAGGCCTCCATCTCCGACTTGACGGTCGGGTTGCGGTGCAGTTCCGCCTCGGTGACCAGCGAGAGGAACGGCAGCATGAGCTGGTTCTCGGCTGGCACCGCGGAATGCGTGAAGATCATGGTCTTGGCCGGGTCGATGCCGGCGGCCATGTAGTCAAGCACCAGGTTGAGCACGTTGTCGTCGATGTGCTCGGTGGTGTCGCGGTCGGTGATGACCTGATAGTCCGCGATGATGATGTTCGTGTTCACACCGCGCTCCTGCATGGCCACGCGCTCGCGGATCGAACCGAAGTAGTGGCCCAGGTGCAGACGTCCGGTCGGGCGGTCGCCAGTCAGCATCGTGAACTTGCCCGGGTTGGCCTCCAGCGCGGCCATCGTCTCATCCGAACGCTTCTTGGCGGCGAGGAAGCTGGCGCTCACCTCATTGCCGGCCGCGGTGATCTCGGGTTCCACTGTCTCGTTCGTCATCTTCGCATCCCTTGCAATAGTCCGGTTTTCGGCTGTTTTTCATCGTAAAAGGCTGAGCCGACAACGAAAGGGGAAAACTAGTGGTACGCTCTAATGTGATGAATTGAACACACAGTAATCCTCAGGGGGTCAGATGGGCCGCGGACGACAGAAGGCAAAACAGCAGAAGATAGCCCGAAAGCTCAAGTATCTGACCACTGACACCGATTACGACGAGCTCGCCAAGGAGCTCAGTGCGCAGGAGCCGGGCACCGGTTCGGTCGACCCGTTCTCCCATGAGGAAGTCCAGTACGTCCATGATGTGGACGACGATGTCGATGACGCGTACGACGGGGAACCCCCCGCACCGGTTGACGACGATCTGGACGAGTATGCCAAGTGGGCCGCCGAAGCCGCCGCCAAGGCCACAAGCGGAGAGATGCCCGCGGTGAAGGCCGTGCCGAAGCCGCGCCCCATTCCGATGCCGATGCCGAGCGCGCTCAAGCCGAAGCCCGCCGCCGGCAAGTAGTCGGTTCTCGTCCCCTACGTCAGCGGCAGCAGGTCGCTCAGGTCGTCGCGCTCGCCGACGGCGCTGATGCGTCCGGCCGTCTTCTCCTCATCCCACGTGGTGACGCCCGTGGCCAGGCGTAGCCATACTTCCGGGTCGAGTTCGATGACGTCGGGCGGGGTCAGGTTATGCGGATCCGAGGCTGGGCCGTCGAGGATCTTGATCGCGCCCCACGGGGCCACGCGCACCTCCACGCCGGGGCCGGGCGCCTTGCGTTCCAGCAGGTGCAGTGAATAGCGCACCGCCATCGCCCACACCGGCCGCGGCAGACTTGGTTTTAACGCGAGTCGGAACGCCGCCGTTGATGCCTGCGTCCCCGCATTGTCGAGCATGCTCTCCGCCGCGTCTCGCCACTGGGCGAACGCCGCCCGTCCCTTGTCCAGATCCTGTTCCCGTATCACTGCCATGCGAGCCATTGTCCCTCGGGCTGATGACCGTTGACACCCATTGCAATGTTTCGGGCTTTCGGATTCTATCCAATCTGGAATCTCGCCATATCGGGTAGAGTGTGAGCGGTAACACCCGCCACATCCCTTGTTTTGGCGGCAATGGAGGCGGTTCGAGCGGGTTTTGGGCCGTCGTTTTTTCTGTAGGGGTCGTGCTAGGCTCGGGGATGAAAACGTATGCAAGATGTCATGTGCCGTTCATGTTGCGGAAGGACGGAGCGGGCTGACTCAAGGCATAATGTTTCTCGGAGTATTATCCGTCAGAGGGAGTCAGATAATGACTGAAATTACCGCACCGAAGTCCCCCATCACGACTGCGGAGTTCGCAGATGAGATCCGCGAGCAGCTCAAGTACACGCAGGGCGTGACCGTTGAGCAGGCCACGCCGGCCGACGTGTACGTCGCCGCCTCCACCGCCGTGCGCCGTCATCTCATGGATTCCTGGATGAAGACGCAGCAGGACATGGTCAACGGCAGCACCAAGGCCGTCGGCTACCTGAGCGCCGAGTTCCTGATGGGCAAGCAGCTGCGCAACGCGCTGCTCAACGCAGGCCTGACCGAGCAGTTCGACGAGGCCGTCGAGCAGCTCGGCTTCGATTACCAGGACGTCGTCGACGCCGAGTACGAGCCCGCGCTCGGCAACGGTGGCCTGGGCCGTCTGGCCGCCTGCTTCATCGACTCGCTGGCCTCGCTGGGCGTGCCGGCATTCGGCTACGGCATCCAGTACCGGTACGGCATCTTCAAGCAGTCCTTCAACGAGCAGGGCCAGCAGATCGAGAACCCGGAGTACTGGCTGGCCAACGAGGAGCCGTGGGGCCATGTGGACTACAACCGTTCGCAGCGCGTGGACTTCGGCGGCTACGTGGCCGACGAGGACGGCAAGCGTGTGTGGCACCCGGCCACCTGCGTGCGCGCCGTGCCGGTCGACTACATGGTGCCGGGCTACGCCTCGGGCCGTGTGAACACGCTGCGCCTGTGGACCGCCAAGAGCTACGACGAGTTCGACCTGCTCACCTTCAACCGTTCCGACTATCTCAACGCCGTCCGCCCGCAGGTCGATGCCGAGAACATCTCCAAGATCCTGTACCCGGAGGATTCCACGCCGCAGGGCAAGCGTCTGCGCCTGCAGCAGCAGTACTTCTTCGTGTCCGCGTCCATCCACGACGCGATCCGCGTGTTCTACCCGGGCCAGGACAAGCCGGACCTGACCACCTTCCCGGACAAGATCACCTTCCAGCTCAACGACACGCACCCGGTCATCGGCATCCCCGAGCTCATGCGCGTGCTGATCGACGAGTACGGCTACGACTGGGATACCGCGTGGGACATCACCACCCGCACGTTCAACTACACCTGCCACACGCTGCTGCCGGAGGCGCTTGAGGTGTGGCCGGCCAACCTGATCGGCGAGCTGCTGCCGCGTCATCTGGAGATCATCTACCAGATCAACGACCACTTCCTGAACGAGATCGCCGGCAAGACCCGCGACAAGGCCAAGATCGAGCGCATGCGCATCGTCACCGAGGGTGACGACCCGCAGGTGCGCATGGCTTACCTGGCCGTGGCCGGCGGCTCGCACGTCAACGGCGTGGCCGAGCTGCACTCGCAGCTGCTCAAGGACATCACGCTCAAGGACTTCTCCGACCTGTACGGCGAGAAGTTCACGAACGTGACCAACGGCGTGACCCCTCGTCGTTTCATCAAGCTGGCCAACCCGCGCCTGTCCGACCTGATCACCGAGGGCCTGGGCACCGACAAGTGGCTGAGCGACCTGGAGCTGCTCAAGGGCCTCGAACCGCTGGCTCAGGATGACGAGTTCGTCAAGAAGTTCGCCGAGGTCAAGCACGCCAACAAGGTGAGCTTCGCCAACTACGCCAAGCGTCAGTACGGCTTCGACATGAACCCGGACACCATGTTCAACTCCATGATCAAGCGTCTGCACGAGTACAAGCGTCAGAGCCTGAAGATCCTGGCCCTGATCGCCCGCTACGCGGACATCAAGAACGGCAACATGTCCGCCGACGACGTCATGCCGCGTACCGTGATCTTCGGCGCCAAGTCCGCCCCGGGCTACTACATGGCCAAGCTGACGATCCAGCTGATCAACAACGTGGCCCGCGTGGTCAACAACGATCCGGACGTCAAGGGCAAGCTCAACGTGTTCTTCCCGTGGAACTACAACGTGCGCCTGGCCCAGCACCTGATCCCGGCCACCGACCTGGACGAGCAGATCTCGCAGGCCGGCAAGGAGGCCTCCGGCACCGGCAACATGAAGTTCGCCCTCAACGGCGCGCTGACCGTCGGCACCCTCGACGGCGCGAACGTGGAGATCCGCGAACGCGTCGGCGCCGAGAACTTCTTCCTCTTCGGCATGACCGTGGACGAGGTGGAGGAGCTCTACGCCAAGGGCTACGGTCCGGCCGCCTACTACGAGGCCAACCCGCGCCTGAAGCAGGCCATCGACATGATCTCCAACGGCACCTTCTCCAACGGCGACCGCAACACCTTCGCGCCGCTCGTTGCCGACTGGCTGACCAAGGACTACTTCATGACCCTGGCCGACTTCGACTCCTACACCGCCATCCAGTCCGACATCGAGGCCCTGTACCGCACCCCGCTCGAATGGCACCGCAAGGCCCTCATCAACGTGGCGAACTCCGGCTACTTCAGCTCGGACCGCTCGATTGAGGATTACCTCGAGCGCATCTGGCACACCGGCCCGCTCGCCGACTGACGAAGTGTCCGCTGCGTTGCGGGAGACTCGACGTACCCTCGTACGCCTTAGTCTCCCGCGCCTTGCGGCCACACGCGTCATTCGGTTCGCTCCGCTCACCGACTGACGGAGCGTCCGACTGAGTGTTGAACGAAATGGGGCCCGCACCTGCTGGTGTGGGCCCCAACTTATACTCGGCAGACCTTCATAGGCGTGTTGTAGTCGCTGCGTGACAACACGCCCTTTAACCATCCGCCAGAATGCCGTGTTGTCGCACGGCTGCTACAACACGGACTCGAAGGCACCGCTTGGAGTGCGTGTTGTCATCGGCGCATGACAACACGCCCTTTAGGCCGTTGGTCTAAGGGTGTTTCGTCGCGGAAGGGCCTACCGCTGGACGGTCCCGAACGAAACGAAAAGGTCCGCCCCGGTGAAGGGACGGACCTTATCAAGTCCATATTGCGGATGGAACCCCGATCAGGCCTCTTCCGGAGTCTCCTCGGCTTCGGCTTCCTCGGCCTCGACAGCCGGCGTCTCGGTGGCGGCTTCCTTAGCCAGGCCCAGATCAACGGGCGAGGAGCTGTTCTCCCACGGTTCCTCCCACGGATCATAATCCGGATTCTGCTGCTTGTAGATGTACAGGCCGACGACTGCGGCAAGCAATGCACCGAACAGCAACGCGAAGAACTTCCAACCGCTGGACGACTTACGCTCCATAGCGGCCTCCTTTCCGTACATGTGGCCTGCTCATCCAAGCCAACTCTGCTATCCATCATACGGCGAGGTTTGTAACGATTGGGTGGATTTCCGCAATGCGGCGCCGGCGTGGCCGCGGTGAAATGGTGATCCGACCGCCCGCTAGAGTGGATGCCATGGCATACCGTCGTTTCAGTCTGTTCCCCGAGTCGCCGACCCTGCGCGACATGTTCTCCAAACGAACGATCCGCTATCACTGGCGTGACAACGGACCAGTGTTCTGTGCGGCGATCGCGATCATCTGCATCGCCATCTGGCTGATCGAACTGCTGTTGTCGATCGTGGCGCCGTCCGCGTTGAACGCGCTGGTGAACTTCGGTGCGATCCAGCCGATGCTGGCCGTGAGCCGCCCGTGGACGTTCATCACCTCGATGTTCCTGCACCAGCCGACCTCGATCCTGCACATCCTGTTCAACATGCTGACGCTGTGGTCGGTGGGCCCGATGCTGGAACGTCTGATGGGGCATTGGCCGTTCCTGGCGCTGTACATGCTCTCCGGCATCGGCGGCGGCATGGGCATGATGCTGTGGGGCGCACTGGCTCCAGGCCAGGCCGGATGGTTCACGGCTGCCTACGGTGCCTCCGGCGCGCTGTTCGGCCTGTTCGCGGCGGTGCTGATCGTCTACCGCCGTGTGGGGGCGGACATCACCTCCATGCTGGTGTGGATGGTCATCAACTTCCTGATGCCGGTGGTGGTCCGCAACGTGGCCTGGCAGGCGCATGTGGGCGGCTTCCTGATCGGCGCGCTGTTCACCTGGCTGCTGGTCTCCGGCCCGCATGCGCTGCGCGGCAAGAGCCTGGCCTACCGTTCGGCGGTGTATGGCGCAGTTGTGTTCGTGCTGATGGTGGTGGTGATCCTGCTGTGTGATCTGGGCAACCCCATCGGCTGGATGCTCCGGCTGTTCTGACGGACTTCGACGCCCCCGCATCGTAACGGTGCGGGGCGTCGGCTTATGGGTGCAGGACTCGCCGTGCGCCGTGTGGAGAACCAGGAGCCGGTCGAAGCTCGGCGGGCACGGCTGGTCACAGGCGTGTGGCGCGGATGATGATACGTCGCGCGTTGCGGTCGGTGGTGGCGAACAGGTAGGCGTCGCCACCGTCCTGCAGCCTGAGTTTGCTACGCAATTGGTTGACCGACATCGGGAAGTTGCGTGTGGAGATGTTGGCGTGCGTCAGCCCGGACAGTCCGCGCTTGAGGTCCTTCTTGCCCATCGTCATGATTGCGTCCACGCGGAACGCCCGCCCCGGGAACCCCTCCACCGGCGTATCCGAACCGAACAGGTGGCTGTTCGTCGCCAGCTGCGGCACCCCGAACGCCGACGACAGGGCGGCGAAGCATCCGGCCTTCATAATCGCCGCGTTCGGCTCGTACAGGTAGCGGAACGGCAGTCCGTCGCCTGCGTTGCCGGTTGGGCCGTCTCCTACGACAGCCCCGCCATTCGTGGAATCGGTGCAGACCGCATTGGCGTTGATCGATTCGGCATTTGCTGCGCAGGTCGCAGCATCATCCGGGTGCCGGGCGGTGCCGACGGCATGGACTCCCGCGGCATCGGCCATAACCGTGAACCGTTCCGTGCCCCGCGCGGTGATGTTGACGCAGTGGACGATCACCGGCACATCCTCGACGGGCACCGCATCGGGCTGCCCGCGCAGCACCAGCAGCAGCTCCTTGCACTCGTTCGCCACCGCGACGATGTGGACCTCCCTCACCGTGCCGCGGCAATCCTCCACGGCCTTGTGCCAGTCCAGCATCGGGGAGAGCTTGACCAGCACGTGTCCGGCCTTGGCGGTCAGTAGGTCCAGCATGCCCAGCACGTCGGGCGTGCAGTCGGCGATGGCGAACGTGCGGCCGCCGTGCTCGTCACGTCGTGCGGGATCGATGACGATGATGTCCGCGTCCTCTGCCGTCGCCAGAAACGAGGCGGCGTCGGCGTTGACGACCTGCGCGTCGTCCAATCCCAGCAGATCAAGGTTGTGGCGGGCGATGGCGCACAGATCCCGTTGCCGCTCCACGTACACGGCTTGGGCGAAGTTCCTCGCCATGGTGGAGAAGTCGACGCCGAACCCGCCGGTCAGGTCGATCAGCCGCCCACGACGTGGGGCGGCGGGGACAGCGCCGGTGGATGTTACGGATACCGTGGACTCGTGGGGTCCATCGGATTGTCCGGATCGGGTGCGTGCTGTGGCGTCGGACTGCATGGGTGCTGCGTCCGCCGCCATGAGCCGCACCGCCAGCTCGGCTTTGTACCGGGCGGTCGGTTCCGACGAGCATTGCTCCATCGACAGGTGGGGCGGGTAGATGATGCCGTCGGTTTCCGCCCATCGGGGCAGTTTGGTCCGGGCCGTCTGCCAGCCCGCGATCTGGTCCAGCGCCCACGGCAGGTCGAGATCCGGTGTGCGCTTGGCGTGCAGCGCGACATCCCGCACGTTCTCCGTGCGGTGGTCGCGAACGAATTCCCGGGTCTGCTGGCTGATTTCCACGAGCAGTATTGTAATCGGCGTCACGTGGGCGGCATGCGCGGCATCCGCACGCACATGGCGGAACGGTTGACGAACCACCACGGGTCATTGGCGGTCATACGGCATCCACATGTGCGCGACGAAACACGGTGGATTGTGGATAACTCTGTCCACACTTCTCCACACAGTGAGACCGTTGATATTGGTGGATTTGTGCATAACTTTGTGGATAACTTGGGGTATTATCCACCGGTTATACCCACACTATCCCCAACTTATCCACACGGATATCCACAGATTGTGGAAAACTACACCGGTGTTGTTTATCACAGTCTGTCTATTTGCGGCAAGGTGAGTTTTTTGCTCAGTTGAATGAAAACGCTACATATGAAGCTGTTGCCGGCTTTATCGTGAGGCGCTTCGTGTTTCGGAAGCCGTGTGGCGGCCACGCCGGCTATGGCATACGCGAGGGCGGACAGTAGAAGTGGAGGTTCAGCCTGCGTCGGCGGATGGATAAACACGCACAGGAAGAAAGCGACCCGGAGCTGCGTCAGGCGTACATCGACGCGCAGCGGCAGATGGATCGTGGCCGTGCCTCCAGCCGCGGATTCTTCAGCTGAGACGGGAATAGCCGGTTGAGACACTCCGGCAATACGCGTGAGGGTCGGTGTCCGAGGACACCGACCCTCACAATACCGCCCCGGCTACCGGGGCGAATAACGGCGCCTAGCGCCACCACATTGTCATCAGGAACCCGATGAGGATGATGCCCAGCGCAATGGCCAGATTCCACGCGTCGATGCCCGGAATCGGGTAGTTGCCGGTCAGGTAGTAGACCACGGCCCAGATCAGGCCGATGATCATGAACGCGCAGAACAGCGGTACGAACCAGCGCGGATTGGACTTGGTGCCCTTGATGGACTCCTCCACGCGACGGGTGTTCTCCGCCTGACGCTGCATCATCCGCTGCATCTGCGGGGTCAGCGCAGCCTTGTCGGCGGTGGCGTTGAGCACGGCCTCCACCTTGTCCATCGGGATGCCGAAGTCTTCGTCTTCGGTCCGGTCCGTCGGCGCATCCTCGGTCTCGACCGTAGCGGTTTCGGTCTCGACCGTGGTGGTCTCGTCCTCGACGACCTTGACCTGATCCTGCCAGTCTTCCTGGTCGTGCGCGTCGGTTTCGTGCAACTCTTCGTCAGCCATCAGCATAGTCTCCATTCAATAGGCTAAAAGTCATAATAGTGGGTAGACTCGAAAGCGGCCAACAGGCGTACGAAAACCTTGGGCTGGAGGACATATGGCACGGCATGGGGGCAGACACGGTGCCCGGCGGTCTTGGGCCGGGGGAGTGGCCGTATTCCTTGTCGTGGCGCTGGCCGGCTACCTGCTGATGACCAATCTGCGGGTGAACCGGACCACGCTGGTGACGGCGGATACCGCCGATCTGGTCGAACAGCGCGTGGAACAGGCCGATAAGCTGCGCACCGAGGTCGACGATCTGAGCTCGCGTCTGGCCGCATTGAACGATCTGGTGGGAACCTCGTCCTCCGACTCCGAGGAGGCCGGTTCCGGCACCACGTTGCCCGCCGTACACGGTCCGGGGGTCACGGTGACGCTCGATGATTCGCCGTTATGGGAAACGGCTGTGGACAGTTCCGGCTCGGCCACCAATATCAACGATTATGTGGTGCATCAGCAGGATATCGAAGCCGTGGTCAACGCCTTGTGGGCGGGCGGTGCCGAGTCGATGATGATCCAGGACCAGCGTGTGCTGTTCAGCTCGGCGGTGATCTGCTCCGGCAACGTGCTGCTGTTGCAGGGCAAGCAGTACTCCCCGCCGTACACGGTGTCGGCGATCGGCCCGGTGGATAAGATGCTGGCGGCGCTGGACGAGTCGGAGGCGGTGCGGACCTACCGCGAATACGTCGGCGCGTTCGGGTTGGGCTGGAAGGTGGAGACGAAGGACGACCTGCAATTTGACGAGGCGGCCGCCCTGCTGCAGCCGCTGCAGTATGCGACAGCGACGGAAACCGAAGGAGTTGAGCAATGAGACACGCATCACATCGGGGGGCGGCGGCCGTCGCCGGCAAGCGCCGTCACGGAGTGGTTTGGAATGTGCTCGGCGTACTGATGGAGATCCTGTTCACGCTGGCGGCGGTGTGCGCGTTGTACATCGTCTGGCAGATGTGGTGGACGGGTGTACAGGCCGAGCACGAGCAGGTGGAGGCACGGCAGTCCGTGGCGTGGGAGAGCCCCGCCACCGACGGCGAACAGACCAAGGTGGCCCCGAAGCAGGAAGGCGATCCGCCGGTGCAGCCGGAGCAGGCCGCGGAGGGCGATCTGATCGCGCAGATCTACATCCCCCGCTTCGGCGACCAGTGGGAGCGCAATATCGTGGAGGGCACCACGCTGGAACAGCTGAACAAGCATGGCATGGGGCACTACACCACCAGCCAGATGCCCGGGGAACTCGGCAACTTCGCCGTGGCGGGCCATCGCAACGGCTACGGCCAACCGTTGGGCGACGTCGACAAACTGCAGCCGGGCGACGCGATCGTGATCCGCACCCAGGATTACTGGTACGTGTACCACTACACCACATTTAAGATTGTCACCCCGGACCACACCGAGGTCGTTGCGGCGAACCCGGAGAGTCCCGGCGCCGCCCCCACCAAGCGGATGATCACGCTGACCACCTGCGAGCCGAAGTACACCACCGCCACGCATCGGTGGATCAGCTACGGCGAATTCGATTACTGGGCCAAGGTCTCCGACGGCGTGCCCGCCGAACTGACGACCACCGACGAGTCGGGTGCCGTGCGTTTCGTCAACACGGAGCAGCCGACACCCATCGAACGGCTGGGGTCGATGCAGCCGGTGGTGATCGCGGCGCTGATCGCCTACATGGTGCTGTTCATCGCGGCGGCCGTGGCCTGGCGCTGGCCGGTGCTGCGCGAGATTCGCGAAGGGGTCCGCCCGCGTCCCGACATCAGCTTCTACGGTTGGCTACTGCGGCACCAGCCCGGTGTGATGCCGATTCGGTGGCTGTTGATGCTGCTGCTGGCGGTCGCGGCGGCCGGTGCGCTGCTGGAGTGGGGATACCCGTGGCTGGCCGCGAACATCCCGTTCCTGCGCGACATGTCGAATTACGTGGCCGTGTAGCCGGATGAACGGGTGTGTTCGGTTGCATGGCGCGTAATCGAAGATAGGGCCTCCTCGTATAGGTGATGCGGGTGAAGCCGGGCCTGTCACTCAAAACCAAGGGCCTCCCGCGCGCGTGACGCGGGAGGCCCTACGCATATCCGCAACGACGTATCGCCGCTACTGCGCCGCCGTTACGGCTGTCCCTGTCCCTGACCGTGGCCGGGGTCGTCGTCATCGTCGCCGGTGGACGATGACGCCTTGGTGGTGACGGTGATCGTGGACCCCTTGTCGACCTGCTGCCCCATCGAGGACACCTCGGTCACAATGGCGGTGTCGTCGTCCGGGCCGTTCACGCTCACTACGAACCCGAGTCCCTCCAGCTGCTGGCGTACCGAGGCCAGCGTGTCCGAGCCGGTGGAGAAGGTCGGCACCGTGACCTGCTCCTTGCCCAGCGAGACCCATACGTTGATGTTGGCGCGCTGCTCCACGGTCGACCCGGAGCCGGGATCGACGCGGGTCACCGAGCCGGCGGCGATGGTGTCGGAATACTCGGACTGCAACGTGATGCTGAAGTTGTAGTCGCCGGTCAGGATCGACCTCACCTGGTCCTCGGTCTGGCCCACCAGGCCGTCCGGAACCGTGGTGTTGCCCGAGGAGATGTACAGCGTGACCAATGTGCCCTCGTCAGCGCTGGTGCCCGCGGCCGGGTCGGTGCGTGTGACGCGGTCCTGTTCGACCTTGGGGCTGTCCTCGGTGCGCGTGGCGGACGCCACCTTGAACCCGGCGTCCTTCAGCATCTGCCGGGCCTCATCCTGCGAGCGGTTGGACACGTCCGGCACGTCGGCGGAGTCGGGGCCGTCGGAGAAGTAGACGGTCACGGTCGACCCCTTGGGCACCGAGGTGCCGCTGTCCGGATCGGCGTGGGTGAACGTGCCCTCCTTCTCCGTGGATTTGGTGTCCTTGGCCTTCTTGCAGACCAGCCCGGCGTCCTCGATGGCTTGGCAGATGCCGGTCTCGTTCAGCGAGGCGCTCAGCTCGGGCACGGTGACCATCTCGACCGGCGGCGTGCGCAGCGCGAACCACCAGACGCAGAATATCGCGATCACGGCCACCGCCGCCGCAGTCACGCCGCCGATGATCATCTGGCGCTTGCGCCGGGCCTTGGCCGCCTCGGCGCGCTGCTCGGCCCGGGTCTTGCCGGTCTGCGGCGTCACCTGCTCGAACTGGCCGGTGACCGGGTTGAACGCCTGCGTGGCCTGCCCCTCGGCGGTCGGGTTGAGCGCCACCGTGGCCGCATCCTGCTCGGCCTGCCGGCGCGCCTTCATATTGGTCAGATCGGTCAGCGGGTTGAACGCGGCCGCCACCGGCACGCCGCCGTTCATGAAGGTCAGTAGGTCGTTCTTGAACTCGGCCGCTGTGGCATACCGGTTCTGGCGGTCCTTGGCCATCGCCTTGGCGCAGATCGAATCCCACATCTTCGGCAGGCCCGGCACCACGGCGCTCGGCGGCGTCGCCACCTCGGAGACGTGCTGGTAGGCGATCGCCACCGCGGAGTCGCCGGTGAACGGCGGTCGGCCGGTCAACATCTCATAGAGCACGCAACCGGCGGAATACAGGTCGGAGCGCATATCCACGGTCTCGCCGCGCGCCTGCTCCGGGGAGAGGTACTGCGCGGTGCCGACCACGCCCTGCGACTTGGTCATCGTGGCGGCGGAATCGTCCAGGGCTCGGGCGATGCCGAAGTCCATGACCTTGACCACGCCCTGCTCGGAGATCATGATGTTGCCGGGCTTGATATCGCGGTGGATCACGCCCATGCGGTGCGAATACTCCAGCGCGTTCAGCACGCCGAGCATCACCTGTTCGGCGTCGCGCTGGCTCAGCGCCCCGTTGACCTTGATGATGTCGCGCAGCGTCTGGCCCTTGACGTACTCCATCACCAGGTAGGGCACGCGTTCGGTGCCGCCGTTGGCGGTGGGGATGTCCTCCTCGCCCGAATCGTAGATGCTCACGATGTTCGGGTTGTTCATCTGCGCCACGGCATGCGCCTCGCGGCGGAACCGGGAGAGGAAGATCTGGTCGTTGGCGAAATCGGCACGCATGACCTTGACCGCCACGGTACGACCGAGGCGGGTGTCAAGCGCCACATAGACTTCGGCCATGCCCCCATGGCCGATGGACTGGCCAAGCTGGTAACGCCCCTGTGCCAGCGAGTCGGGCATCATGCTGCTCATGCGTGTTCCCTCCGGTGTGCGGGCGCGTCGGCGTCACGGCCGCCGGCCCAGTTGTTGATGATGGATGCCACGGGCGAGGCGCCTGTGGTCGATGACATGCGAAAGATGGTTTCCGCCGCGTGCGGGGCGCTGAATACCCGCCGCGGGATGCGGCTGTTCGGCGGCAATGTCATGGTCTCGGCCGCCGCGGTCTGCTGGTCGAGCAGCCGCCGCCCGATGCGGGTCATCGTGCGCGCGACCACCAGTGCGTCCGCGGGGCGGTCCCGCGGGTCCTTCTCCAGCATCGACATGACGAACTGCCGCAGTTGCAGGTCCACGGAGTCGGGCAGCGGCGGCACCGGATTGTTCACGTGCGCGGCCGCGATGTCGACCGGCGTGGCTCCGGTGAACGGACGGTGCCCGCACAGCCCTTCGTAGGCCACCACACCCAGCGAGTAGATGTCCGACTGCGGGGTGGCCTGCTGCCCCTGCGCCTGTTCGGGGGAGATGTACTGCGCGGTGCCGACCACCATGCCGTCCTGGGTGATCTGCTCCTGATTGGTGGAGTAGGAGACGCCGAAATCGGTGATCTTGACCTCGCCGGTATCCGACACCATGATGTTCGCCGGTTTGACGTCGCGGTGGATCACGCCGTGCGAATGCGCCACGAACAGGCCGCGCGCCGTCTGCGCGAGGATCGGCAGCAGCTCGATCGGGTCCATCGCGCCCCTCTCGTGGTACAGGTCGGCGAGCGAGGCGCTCGGCACGTACTCCATGATGAGGAACCCGATGCCGTCGTGCTCGTAGTATTCGAACAACGCCGCGATATTTGGGTGCGCCAGATTGGCGGAGTTGTGGGCCTCCGCGCGCAGACGGCGCAGTTTGGCCTCGGTGTCGGAGGTGTCGCGCCGCAGCGCCTTGATGGCCACCGGGCGGCCGAGCTGGATGTCGTAGCCCTTCCACACTTCGCCCATGCCGCCCTGGGCCAGTCGGCTGTCCAGGCGGTATCGGCGATGGATGAGCTGTCCTTCGATCAGTTTCATTGCTTCAATGCCTCCTGCATCATCGCGCGCATCAGCGGCCCCGCGGCGTGCGCACCGTAATCGTTGACGTTGTGCACCACCACGGAGACGGCGATCTGCGGGTCGTCCGCAGGGGCGAATCCGATGATCCACGCGTCGTTGGCCTCGTTGCTCTCCCCGATCTGCGCCGTGCCGGTTTTGGCCGCGATGCTGACGCCGTCGATGGCCAGCGACGGGTTCTCCGCCGGGATGACCTGCTCCATCATCTGGGTGAGCTTGTTGGCGGTGTCGGCGCTGAACGCCTCGGACATCTTGTGCGGGTAGGTTTCCGAGATCACCGACAGGTCGCTGGCGCGTACGCGGTCCACGATGGTGGGTTCCATCAGCGTGCCGTCGTTCGCCACGGCCATGGCGACCATCAGGTTCTGCAGCGGCGTGGACAGCGTGTCTCCCTGGCCGATCGAGGCGAGGGCCAGCCGGTCGTCGGTCGGGTCCTCGGGGAAGCTGGAGGCCGCCGCGTAGGTGGGGGAGCCGGTGGCGGTGGAGCCGTCGATGAGGATCTGGTCGTCGTAGCCAAGATTCTCCGCCATGTCCCGGATGGAATCCGCGCCGAGGCTGACGCCGAGCTGGGCGAAGGCGGTGTTCGACGATTGCGCCAGGGCGTCCTGCAGCGTGATCTTGCCATCGGTGCCGTTCCCGGCGGCCGTGGTGTTGGTCAGGTCGGTGCTGGTGCCGGGCAGCGTATAGCTGGCGCCCGCGGGGATCTCCGTGTCGGGCTGGTAGTCTCCGGATTCGAGCGCCGCCGCGGCCACGATGACCTTGAACGTGGAACCCGGCGGGAACAGCTGGGAGGTGGCCCGGTTGAGCATGGGGTTGGTCGGCTGGGAGACCAGGTCGGTGTAGGCCTGGTTGGCTTGGTCGCCGTCGTGCACGGCCAGCTGGTTCGGATCGTAGCTGGGGGTGCTGGCCATGGCCAGGATGCGCCCGGTTTTGGGGTCGCTGGCTATGATGGCGCCCTCCTTGCCGTCCAGCAGCTGGTAGGCGAGCTGCTGCAGCGTGGGGTCGATGGAGGTCTCCACCGATGCGCCCTGCGATTGGTTGCCGGTGAAGGTGTCCTTGAGCTGCTGCCAGAATAGGGAATCGGCCTGGCCGTTGAGCTGTTCGTTGCGCGACGCCTCGATGCCGCGGTCCACGCCGTGCGTGATGGAGAAGTATCCGGTGACGGGCGCGTAGACCGGCCCGTTGCTGTAGGTCCGCTGGTAGGAGAACGGGTCGTTGACCGGGTCGGATTGGGCCAGCACGGTGCCGTCGGAGGCCAGGATCGCGCCGCGGGGTGCACCGATGGTGTGGTACAGCATGCGCGTGTTGCGCGAATCCGCGTTCAGATCATCGGCCTTGATGGCCGTGATGATGGTTGTGGACAGTCCGAGGATCACAAACAGCGCGACGACCGCGGTGAACAGCTGACGCAGGGCCTTGTTCATGCCGCACCTCCCGTCACCGAACGTGGCCGGGCGATGGGCTGCGTGGCGGCCTCGCGCTCCTTGAGCTCATGTTCGCGCAGCACGGCCAGCGCCTCATACTGGAAGGTGTCGGTGCTCACCTCGGGCTCCGGCTTGTTCGCCGCGTTGGAGATGACGATCAGCAGCGCGGCCAGCAGGTAGTTGGCGATCAGGGAGGAGCCGCCCGCGGCCATGTAGGGCATGGTCAGGCCGGTCAGCGGGATGACGAGCGTGATGCCGCCGACCACGGTGAACACCTGGAAGGCCATCGTGAACACCAGCCCGGAGGCCAGCAGCTTGCCGAACCCGTCCTTGATGCGCATGGCGGTGATCAGCCCGGATGCGATGACCAGCAGGTACAGCATCAGCACCGCCAGCAGGCCGGTCAGGCCCAGCTCCTCGCCGAGCGAGGCGTAGATGAAGTCGGAGTTGGCCAGCGGGGTCAGCGAGGGGTGTCCCTGGCCCAGTCCGGTGCCGAGCAGTCCGCCCGAGGCCAGTCCGAACAGGCCGCTGACGATCTGGGCCGAACCGCCGGGGTACCGCTCGTAGATCTCCTGATCGAAGGGACGCAGCCAGGCGTCGACGCGGTAGCCCACATGGGCGAAGATCTGGGCGGCCAGCACGGCGCCCGCCGCGAAGGCGATCACGCCGATGATGATCCAACTCTTGCGGCCCGTGGCCACGTACAGCATCGAGACGAACATGGCGAAGAACATCAGCGAGGTGCCCAGATCATGCTGCAGCACCAGCACGCCCATCGACGCGAGCCACACGATGATGATCGGACCCATGTCCTTGATGCGGGGCAGCTGCAGCCCGAGGAACTTCCTGCCTCCGACCGCCAGCTGGTCGCGGTGGTCGAACAGGTACGCCGCGAAGAAGAACGCCAGGAACAGCTTGGCGAACTCGCCCGGCTGGATCGTGCCCAGGCCGAAGATGTTGATCCAGATGCGGGCGCCCTGGATCTCCATGCCCAGACCGGGGATCATCGGGGAGAGCAGCAGCACCAGACCGACCACCATGCTCACGTAGGAGAACCGCCGCAGCACGCGGTAGTCGCGCATGAACACCACCAGCAGACCGCACAGCACCAGCGCCAGGCACATCCAGATCAGCTGGCGGAACGCCACCGCGGTATCGGCCGCCTGGTCGATGCGCGCGATCATCGCGGTACCGATGGCGGTGAGCAGCAGCACGCAGGGCATGATGGTCTGGCTGGCGTAGGGCTGGAAGCGGAGCATCAGCCCCCACAGCACCAGGTACAGGACCATGCCCGCGCCCAGCATCAGCGCGTACTGCATGGAGAACGAGCCGGTGGTGCGTTCGAACATCTGGAAGAACGCGAGCAGGCTGATGGCCATGGCCAACAGCAGCAGGGCGATTTGACGGAAGCGGATGGCGATCATCGCTCGCCTCCGTCCTGTTGCTCGGAAGTCTTAGTGCCGTTGGACTTAGAATCGGCGGACTTGGCGTCGTCGGTCGTGTCGCCCTTGGTGTCGGTGTCCTTGGTCTTGGCATCCTCGGACGACTCGCCATCGTCCTGCGACTGCTGCGCCAGCGCACGGCTCTCCTGCTCGATCTGTTCGGCGTGGGCGCGGGCGTCGTCAAGATCGTCGAACACAATGCCGCGGTCCAGCTGCGTCCGCCAGTTCTCGGGCAGGTCGTCGACGTCCAGCCCGGTGCGTTCCACCGGATGGGAGAGCTCCAGCCCGAACAGGTTGGTGGGCACGCCCTGATAGATGGCCATCTGGCCATCCGCGACGCCGAGATAATACTGGGTCTGCGACCACAGATACCCGCCCACGGCGGCGCCGGCCAGCGCGATCAGCATCGCCACGATACCCAATGCGATGAGTATGCGCGCGCGGACCACCTTGGCACGGGAGATGCGCTCCCGCTTGTCATGCTCACGGTGGATCGCCTTGGCCACGTCGGGATCGTTCGGGTCGGCGGTCAGGCGTCCGTCGCGCTTCTGCACCACGGGGATTTCGCCGGTATCGGGCTCCTGCAGGTCCCCGGTCTCCTCACGGACCGTGGACGGCTGCACGGTATGCTGCACGGCGGCCTCATGCGCCTCCTGCGTCAGCGCGGCCGCACGCTGGGCCGGCGAATCCTTGCCGCTGCGCAGCGCGGGGGCGGTGGACACCGGTTCGTTGATGATGTCGGCGATCGGCTCCAGACTGGCGCTGGCGGCACCGCCCACCAGCGGCGTCTGATGCGGCAGGTCGAAGGCGTCGACGTCCAACGCCAGCGTGGCGTCGGCGATCACCGCGGTCACATTGTCGGTGCTGCCGGCCCGCAGCGCCATGGCCACAAGCTGTTGCGCGCATTCGCCCTGATCGGCGACCGTGGACAGGATCTCCTGGATGGTGGAATCCTCCAGCACGCCGCTCAGACCGTCCGAACACAGCAGCCAGCGGTCGGCCGCATGGGCCTTGCGGATGGCGATATCGGGCCTCGGGTCGATATCGAAGTCGCCGAGCACGCGCATGACCACGTTGCGCTGCGGATGGTTGCGCGCCTCGGCCTCGGTGATGCGGCCGGTGTTGATGAGATGCTGCACGTAGCTGTGGTCCTGGGTCATACGCACCAGATGGCCGTCGCGCAGCAGATAGGCGCGGGAGTCGCCGATATGCGCGAGCACCCAGTACCCCTCCACCAGCGCGACCGCCGTGACGGTCGTGCCCATGCCGGCCAGTTTGCGTTCGCGTTTGGCCTTGCCGACGATGGCGTCGTGCGCGGCCAGGACTGAGGTCTCCATCATCGTGGCGCAGGAATGGACGTCCAGCTTGGTGTCGTCGCGTTCGATATGCGCCAGCGAACGGATCGCAATCGTGGAGGCCGTGTCGCCGCCGGCGTGGCCTCCCATGCCGTCGCAGATGGCCACGAGATGCTCACCGGCGAACGACGAGTCCTGGTTGTTGCTGCGGACCGTGCCCACATCCGAAACGGTCGTGGAATACAGGAACAACGATTGCGAAGTATCGGAAGGCAAGATCGTCACCTCAATTCGAAGGTGGTGGCGCCGATGCGTACCGGAACGCGGGGAGCGAGAACGGTCGGGGCCGAGATGCGCTGCTGGTTGACCACGGTGCCGTTCGTGCTGCCGAGATCCTCGATGGCCCACTGGCCGGACGCGGCATCGGGGTAGACCCGGGCATGATGGGACGAGACGAATTCGTCATCCAGCACCACGGAGTTCGACGCCGCCCGTCCGAGCGTGATGGCGCCGGCGTTCAGCTGCACGGAGGTGCCGGCCAGCGGTCCGTCGATGATGACCAGCAGGGTCGGCGAAGCATGGGAGACGGGCATCTCATGCGTGGCGGGCGTCGGCACCGGGGTCGGCGAGGCCGCCGCCTTCTGGGCCTGACGGGTCTTGCGGCGGTGTGTGCGCGACTTGCGCGGGCTCAGCGTTTCAATGTCCTTGTACAGCGAACGCACCGTCAGCCAGACGAACACCCACAGCAGGATCAGGAATCCATACTTGAGAATCGCGAATGTCAGTTCGGTGAACATACCAGATTACGGCTCCTGAGCGGATGGGCTACGCCTGCTCCTGCGAGGCCCAGTACAGGATGCGGGTGCGGCCGATGGTGATGGTGTTGCCGTCCAGCAGCGTGGCGGCCGGCACCTGATGGCCCTCCACATACGTGCCGTTGGTCGACCCCAGGTCGCGCGCGATCACGCCGTTGTCGGTGATGTCGATCTCCAGATGCTTGCGGGAGATGCCCGGGTCGTCGATGACGATGTCGCAGCCCGAACCGCGGCCGATGACGGTCTGCGGCTTGGTGAGCAGGTACTGGTTGCCGTTGACCTCCAGCACGGGGCTGTCCTCGGACTGGTCGTCGGTGGTCACGGGCACGGCGTTGCCCTGCACGGATTCCGAGCTCAGGTTGAAGCTGCCCTTGCTCAGTTCGAGATCCTCCTCGAAGATCACCACCACCGGGCCCACGAAGGCGTAATGCTGACTCTTGGCGTACTGGGTCAGGTTGTCCGCAAGCTCGTTGGCCAGGGCTTCGGAGCCCCACTGCTCGATGCGGTCGAAGTCCGGGGTGCTCAGCTTGAACCGGTACTCGTTCGGCGCTACGGTGCGGTCACGCCCGACCGGCATGGCCTCGGCGTCGATCTCGCGCTCAAGGGCGCTGGAGAGGTCGACGGGCTGCAGGTCCTTGGACCCGAACTTGGAGAACACTCCGTTGACCGCGCTTTCCACGCTTTTCTCAAAACGGTCGAGAACGCTCATAGTCACACCTTTCTATTCCTCACCTATCCTACGCAAAGGCGCGAACCTCCCTAAATATCGGCCGCAATACTTGCAAAATTCGCCCATGCGCACGGGTCAGTGGGGAAGAAGAGCGAGATGCAACGTTATTCCCGCGGCGTTCGCCCGCTGGGCGGGGCGGCGGGTAGGTTGGGGCATATGACTGAACTGACTGCATCACAGGCGATAGCCGCATTCCCCCGCCGCAAGGCCCGCACCCTGCGGTTCACCTCCGGCGCCCCGCGCTCCGCGCAGACGATCGGCGACGGCACCCGCGCATTGTTCCTACGCTCCGACGGCCCCGAGGACCTGGTCACGGCGCTGTGGCTGAGCGTCTGGTCCGCCGACGGCACCGACCACCGCGAGGTGCTGCTCGCCGATCCGCGCCGGTTGCTGGCCGACGCCGACAACGAGGAGGTCTCCGAGGAGGAGAAGGCCCGCCGCGAACGCGCCCGCGAAGGCGGGCAAGGCATCGTCTCCTACTCGGTGGACGCCGCCGGACGCCGCGTGGTGTTCACCATCAACGGCCAGCTGTTCCTGACCGAGATCAACGAGGACGGCACCGACGGCGTGACCCGCGAGGTCGCGCTCGCCGACCCGCAGCTGTCCGTCATCATGCCGCGCATCTCCCCGGACGGCCAGCTGATCGCCTACACCACCGGCAGCGAGGTCCGCGTGATCGCGCTGGGCGCCGACGCCTCCCAGGACGAGGATTGGGCCGTCATCGGCATCGACGAGGACGAATGCACCTATCCGGACCAGTCCGTGGGCCTGGCCGAGTTCGTGGCCGGCGAGGAGATGGACCGCTACGAAGGCTTCTGGTGGTCCCCGGACTCGCGTGCGCTGCTCGTGCAGTCCACCGACGAGGAGCCGGAGCCGCTGTGGTACATCAGCGACCCCGCCGACCCGTCCAAGCCGGCCGTCGCCCGCCGCTACGCCCGCGCCCTGACCCGGAACGCCATCGTCTCCCTGGCCTACGTCGACTTCACCGTCCTGCCGGCCGCCGAGACCCGGCCCACCCCCGTCCCCTCCGACGAGGAGGACCCCCTCGCCTTCGCCGACTTCACCGAACCGCGCGTGCAGGTCTGCAACGTGGCCGACATCGACTGGAATCACGAGACCTACGAGTACCTGGCCGCCGTTAACTGGAGCAAGGGACACGAACCGCTCCTGCTGGTCCAGGACCGGTTGCAGCACCACGACCAGGTGCTTGAGGTGCAGCTCAAGGCCGCCGGCTTCCATGCGGGCGTTGACACCGAGGCCGCCATCGGTGAGCCGGTCGCCACCCGTGTGCTGGAGGAGCATGAGAACCCGCAGTGGCTGGACCTGATCCACGGCACCCCGGCGTTCACGCCGGACGGCCGTCTGATCTGCGCGGTCAACGACATGGAGCACGACACGAACCGGCTCAGCGTGGACGGCGTGCCGTTCACACCGGTCGGCTGGCAGGTGCGGCAGGTCCTGGACGTCACCGATACCGACGTGCTCGCCGTCGTCTCCCGCACCCCGGAAACCGCCGGCGACGCCGGGCTCGGCATATGGGACGACGCGGATCTGCACGATGCCCGCAGCTGCGATGTGGTGAGCTTCGACTACCACGGGGGCGTCACCCAGTGGACCTCGCGCCCCGGCGTGTGGACGGCCTCGCGTGCGGGCAAGGGCATGGTCATCTCCGGGCGCGATATGTGCTCGCCGTATGCCGGCATGCACCATAACCTACGTCTGCCCGAAACCGTGGACCCCATCGCCACGGCCGAGGAAGGGCAGACGATCATGGCCGGCGGGGCAGCCTTCGCCGGAATCGCCGGCCATGCCGCGGACCCCGGCATCACGCCGAACACCCGGTTCGTCACGTTGCCGTCCGAACACCGGCTGCTCGCGGCCATCACCGCTCCGAGCGAATCCAGCCCCTATGCGCAGGCCGAGAGCCTGCCGGTGCTGCTCAAGCCGTATGGCGGTCCGGGCGCCCAGCAGGTGCTGTTCAGCCAGTCGTACTATTGGGAATCCCAGTGGTGGGCCGACCAGGGCTTCCTGGTCGTCACCGTGGACGGCCGCGGCACCCCCGGCCGCGGACCCCAGTGGGACCGCGCCATCTACGAGACCATGAAGGACGTGACCCTGGCCGATCAGGTCGAGGCCGTGCATGCGTTGCCTGCGCTATGGTCGGACGACACCGCCGTGCCGTCGGTGCGCTGGACGCCGCGGGAGGGCGCCAGGCTGGCCGTCTGCGGTTCCGACGTCACCGTTCCGCAGCTCGACATCGTGCGCCGGAACGACCTGCTCGACTGCCCCAAGCCCGACCTGGACAAGGTCGCGATGATCGGCTGGTCGTACGGCGGCTTCCTGTCCGCGCTCGCCGTGCTCGACGCGCCCGACGTCGTCCACGCCGCCTGCGCCGGCGCGCCCCCGACCGACTGGACGCTCTACGACACCCATTACACCGAGCGCTACCTGGGCCTGGACCCGGAGGTCTACCGCCGCAACGGCATTGTGGAGGACGCGCCCAAGCTGCGCCGTCCGCTCATGCTCATCCACGGCTTCGCCGACGACAACGTCACCATCGCCCACTCGCTGCGGCTGAGCCAAGCGCTGATGGCGGCGGGCCGTCCGCACACCTTCCTGCCGTTGACGGGCATCACCCACATGACCAACGACGAGACGGTGGCCGAGAACCTGCTCATCCTCCAGCGCGACTTCCTCTACGACGCGCTGGGCATGCGCTGAGGGGCGTCCGGACTGGTCACGCCGGCCGCTACAGTCATAACCATGAATCTGATCGACGAATCTCGATACGACGAGCAGATGCGCGCGACGGTGCTGCCCGCGCTTGCCGCCTGCTGCGAGGAAGGGTGGATGGAGCCGGCCCGGGCGGAGGACCTGCCCGAGCTCGACCATCTCGGTGCGCTGCACTACCTGTGCTACGACGCCGCGAAGTTCGACGATCTGCGCGAGGACGGCGCCACAGCCACGTTCCGTGGCGCCGTCGTCATCTCCTACGGGTTCACCGAGAATGCGCGCAAATACTCGGAGCTGATCTGGTACTTCCTGCTCGACGGCTATTCGGTGTGCGTGCTCGAACACCGTGGGCACGGGTATTCGGTCCGTGACGTGGACGACCCGAGCGTGGTGTGGATCGACGACTGGCGGCGGTACGTGGCCGACCTGGCCAAGTTCGCCGAAACCGTTGGACTGCGGTACGCGGGGGACCGCCCGATGGCGCTGTACGGGCATTCGATGGGCGGCGGCATCGGGGCGGCCGTGTTGGAGCGGCGCCCGACGCTGTTCGACAAGGCGGTGCTCTCCTGCCCGATGATTGCCCCGGTGACCGCCGGCATCCCCAATGCGGTGGCGGCCGCGGCGTCCGAAGTCGTCTGCGGCATGGGATTCGGGAAGAATCGGGTGGTCGGGCAGAAACGGTTCACCGGGGAACTGGACATGAGACCGTACCGGGGTGCGAGCGAGGCGCGTGTGCGCTGGTACCACAAGCAACGTTGCGAGACGCCGGAACACCGGACGAACGCGGCCAGCTACCAGTGGGTGCGTGAGGCGTTGCGGCTCTCGCGCGCCATCCTGGACCCGCAGGCCTGCGCCCGCATCGAGACGCCGATCCAACTGTTCCAGGCCGGACGTGACGTATGGGTACGCAACGAGCCGGAGAACCTGTTCGTGCGTCGTGTGCGTGACGGCGGCGGGCAGGTGCGGTTCGAGCGCTTCCCCGATTCGGTGCACGAGATCTTCTCGATGCCCAATCCGGTGCTTGAGGACTATTACGGCCGCATCTTCGCGTTCCTGGACGGGCCCGTGGAGCCGCTCGACGATCAGTGCTGAGCGGTGTCGCGGCGCGTGGCGTGCATCAGCTGGCGCAGTGCGACCACCCCGACGAGCAGGATGACAGGGAACAGCGCGGCGACCAGCAGGCCGAGCGTCAGCAGACCGGCCGCCGCGGCCACATGCGCGGCGATGATGCAGGGCCTGTAGCCGATGCGGTCCACATACTTGCCGGCCAGCACATCCACCACGAGCTGCGTGACGAAGTTCACCGAGATCAGCATGGACAACCGGGCCATGTCGATGCCGAGCGTGGCCGAGAACGTGACGAACAGCAGCGGCGTGAAGTTGTTGATGATCGCCTGCGTGACATAGCCGTTGAAGCAGGCGACAACGGTGCGGTCGTAGTTCGGCGCGGTTGCGGTCATGCTGAGGCCCTTCTTCGGGTGGGTGCGGGGCATTCGGACGCAGTCATTGTATCGATGTCCCCTTGCGCCATGCCGATTCCCACACATCTTGCCCCTATGGGGTATTCGGGGGTGGGGCGACGTAGGTTGTCGGCGAAGAACCGTGATAATGGATGACGGCGTTTTGTACGAAACCAGAAGATTGTAAGGAGGGCGTTCATGCCCAGCGTGAATGATGCGGCCAAGGCCGCGCTCAATGTAACCGGTGGCGTGGCCAAGAACGTCGTGGCCCTGACCGACAAGGGCCCGCTCGGCGGCTTCAAGAAGTTCATCTCCCGCGGCTCGATGATCGACATGGCCGTCGGCGTGGTCATGGGCTCCGCCGTCACCACCGTGGTCAACTCCATCGTGGACAACCTGATCAGCCCGCTGATCGGCATGATCGGCGGCGTGCCGGATATGTCCGGCGTGCTGACCATCACCTTCAACAACTCCACCATCTCCTTCGGCGCCATCCTCAACGCCATTATCAACTTCCTGCTCATCGGCGTGGCCGTGTACTTCTGCGTGATCCTGCCGATCAACAAGCTGCGTGACCTGTCGGCCGCCGCCCTGGCCGAGGAGGAGGCCGAGGAGGCTGCCGCCGCCGGCCCGACCACCGAGGAGCAGACGCTGGCGGTGCTGCAGGAGATCCGCGACGAACTCAAGCGCACCAACACCGCTCAGGCCTGACCGGGTGGACCGGGTGGCGAATCCCGCCCCGTCCGGTATCGACCGCACAACGCGCATCCGATGTTCGGGTGCGCGTCGTGCGCATATGGACGGCCGCGCAGCAGCGCCCGCTGCCGACGGGGTCGGTCACACCGTTCGGCCTGCTGAACGATGCGGACGCCACGGTTCGGTGGTTCCTCGACCGCGCCCTGCTGGAGGGCGACGGCGTCATCGGCGTACACCCGAACACCAACGACGCGACGGTATGGATGAACACCCGCGACCTGATCGCCATCATCGAGGAACACGGGAACCCGGTCGACATCGTGGAGATCTGACCCACACGAAAGGACAACGGTGGACTACCAAGACATCAACGCGGCAACCATCACGCGATGGATCGAGGACGGCTGGGAATGGGGCAAGCCGATCGACCACAACACCTACGCCAAGGCGCTCGCCGGTGAGTGGGACATCCTGCTGACCCCCACACGACCGGTGCCGCACTCATGGTTCCCGGAGGACCTGCGCGGGCTGCGCGTACTCGGACTGGCCAGCGGCGGCGGCCAGCAGATGCCGATCCTCACCGCCCGCGGCGCGCGCTGCACGGTGCTCGACTACACGCCGGCCCAGCTCGACGCCGACCGGACGGTCGCCGAACGCGAAGGCTACGACATCGACCTCGTCCGCGCCGACATGTCCAAACCGCTGCCGTTCGCGGACGCCTCATTCGACCTGATTGTGCACCCGGTGTCCAACTGCTACATCGAGGAGGTGCTGCCGGTATGGCGCGAATGCGCACGCATCCTACGCCCCGGCGGTCTGCTGATGGCCGGACTCGACAACGGCGTCAACTTCATCACCGATGACGACGAGGAACGTATCGTCAACCATCTGCCGTTCAACCCGTTGAAGAACGCCGACCAGCGCGACCAGCTGGCCGAGGCCGACGACGGCGTCCAGTTCTCGCACACACTCGACGAGCAGATCCGAGGCCAGATCCAGGCGGGGCTGCGCATCATCGACCTGTATGAGGACACGAACGGCTACGGTCGCCTGCACGAGCTCGGCATCCCCAGCTTCTGGGCCACGCTCGCGCAGAAGCCGGAAGACTGACGGTCGGCTGATGCCGTCGCCGTGGGGGCGGGCCGCAACGGAACCGCGACGACGGACGTTCCCGTATCGCATAATGCCGTTGGGCGCGGCGTGACTCGGACGGCGGTAGAATCGCACGCGGAGTTTTACGGACCGTGAGAAGAAGGAAACCTGCGATGCGTCGTGCGACGTTCGAACGAACCCCGAAATCGCTGCTCATCGGCATCGGCGTAACCCTGCTGGGCGGCGCGCTGTGGGGCGTCAACGCCACCGTATCCAAAATCCTCATGTCCGACTACGGCGCCGACCCGCTGTGGATCGCCAGCATCCGCCAGCTCTGCGCCGGCATGCTGTTCCTGGCCGCGGCGGGCGCGACCAAGCCGAAGCTGCTGACCGGAGCCGTGCGCGACGTGCGCTCCTACCCCGTCTATCTGCTCGGCGCGCTCATCTGCGTGATGGCCACGCAGGTCACCTACCTGAACGCCATCAAATGGACCAATTCCGGCACCGCCACCGTATTGCAGACCCTGAATCTGCTGTTCGTGCTCGCGTGGGTGTGCCTGCGCGGGCGGCGGCTGCCCGGCAAATGGGAGACACTAGGCGTGGCGCTCGCGTTCATGGGCACCGTGCTGATTGCCACCGGCGGCGACCTGACCACGCTGACCCTGCCGCTCGCCGGCCTGATGTGGGGATTGGGCGATGCGTTGGCCACGGCCACGATGTCGATTCTGCCGGTCAAGGTGATGGGCCGGTACGGCAACTTCACCGTCAACGGCTTGATGTTCCTGATCTCGGGGGTGATCCTGTGCGCGGTCGTGCGGCCGTGGGCGCACGCGCCGCAGTTGGACGCGCTGGGCGTCGGACTGATGGTGTTCACCGTGGTCGGCGGTACCTTCGGCGCCTACTGGCTGTATATGTCCGGTGTGATGCGGATCGGCGCGATGCGCGCCACGATGCTCGGCACCAGCGAGCCCGTGTTGGCCACCATCTCCGCCGTGGCGTTGACCGGCGCCGTGTTCACTCCGGTCGATCTGGTCGGTTTTGCGATGATCTTGGCCATGGTGTTCCTGGTACGGTAACTGGTACCGACCCCGACAGTCGGAGGAATCGGCTCGGGTCTTGCCTCGGTGCGACGGTTCGCCTAGCGTGGTGCCGGCGGCTCACCCAGCGGTGAAGTCTGAACGCGTGAGCCGTCTTACAGCGTGAGGAAGATCAGCGCCGCGTTCAGCGCGATGATCAGTCCCGTGACGGCGATGAATACCGCGTGCTTGACCGGACCATCGGCGTACTCGCCCATCAGCGTGCGATCGTGGGTGTAACGCAGCAGCGGGATGATCGCGAACGGGATGCCGATCGACAGAATCACCTGACCGACCACCAGCGCCTGCGTGGGATTCGGCGCAAACCACAGCACGGCCAGGCCCGGCACCAGGGTCACGATTCTGCACGCCCACATCGGCGGGGTGAGATGCAGCAGCCCGCGCATGATCTCGGCTCCGGCGTAGGTGCCCACCGATGTGGAGCTCAGCGAGGACGCCAGGAGTCCAATCGAGAAGATCGTGCCGACCGCCGGGCCGAGCGCGGCCGCGATTGCCTGTTGCGCGCCTTCGATCGAATCGGTTCCGGCCATACCGTGCAGCGAGTGCGCGGCCAGCACCAGCAGGCTGAGGTTCACGGTGCCGGCCAGCAGCAGGGCCCACAGCACGTCGATCTTCGAACCGCGCAGTAGCGTGCGTGTGTCGGGCCTGATGCGTCCGTCAGCGTAATGGTCGTTGACCAGCGTCGAGTGCAGATAGATCGCGTGCGGCATCACCGTCGCGCCCAGCATCGATGTGGCCGTGAGCACCGAGTCGGTGGTTGTGAACCGTGGCACCAGTCCCTGCGCGACCGCGGTCGGATCCGGCGGGTCGACCAGCAGGCCGGCCACGAAACCGAGCGTGATGACCAGCAGCAGGCCGATGACGATCCGTTCGAACAGTCGATGCGTGCGCCCGCCCTGGAATCGCAACAGCATCGTGGAGACCGCGCCGATGATGCAACCTCCGACGAACAGCGGTAGACCGAACAACAGGTGCAGCGCAATCGCCCCGCCGATCAGTTCGGCCAGATCGGTGGCGATGGCGATGACCTCGGCCTGGGCGAAGAACAGGAATCGCCCCGCGTCGCCCATCCGCTCTCCGAGCAGTTGCGGCAGCGATTTGCCGGTGACGATGCCGAGTTTGGCGGACTGGTATTGGATGAGGACCGACATCATGTTCGCCAGCGCCAGTACCCACACCAGCAGATAACCGTACCGGGCTCCCGCCGTGATATTCGCCGCCACATTGCCTGGATCCACATACGCGACGGCCGCCACGAATGCCGGGCCGAGCATGCCGATGAGGGTACGTCGGGGCGTGGGCATCGCCGTACCCTGCGGCGCGGTTCGGGTGTCCATCGGCATCACCTCCACGATCTGTCATACCTCCGTCAAGTAAACATGAATCGCCGCGACGGCTGGGTCCGGGGCGCTGATGACCGAACGGCGTCGCGATGCCTTGGTAATGCTGGGAATTCCCGGCGGGCAGGGCGGGGTTGTTCGCTGTGCGTAAAACCAGTTGTGAGCGAGGTCACACGGCGACGCGGCCATGCGGGATGGAGCCGCTCCCACCGTGAGGCGCTGCGGGCCATTCGCGACCGGTGGCCGGACAGGACCGTGATCATCCGCAATCAGCGCCAGCTGGATGCATTCTATCGGTCGATGGCGTAGGGGCGGTTCGCACTACCTCGCGTTACGTAATCGGGAGGGTTGGAAAACTGGGCCTGCGCATGCGAATCCCCGAGGTGGTGCGAACCCTGTTTTGGGGCATCAATCATCCACCCATTCGAGGATGTCACCGGGCTGGCAGTCGAGCGTGCGGCAGATCGCGTCGAGTGTGGAGAAGCGGATGGCCTTGGCCCGTCCGTTCTTGAGCACGGCCACATTGGCCGGCGTGATGCCGACGGCTTGGGCAAAGTCGCCGACGCTCATCTTCTGCTGAGCGAGTAGAAGATCGATGTTCACGCGAATCGCCATCAGATCACCGCCTCCAGTTCCTCGCGCTGCGCCGTGGCGGCGGTGAGCAGCCCACGCATCACCACCATCAGCAGGGTCAGGGCCACGCCGACCACAGTGAGTGTGAGCAGGGCGATCGCCAGGATGGGCGGGCCAAGAGAGGCGATGAGGTTATGGGCCAGCAGACCGATGACCAGCGCGGTGTCAAAACTGATGCATCCGATGATGAGTCCGACCCAGCGGAACGCCGCATCGGAGAACACCGAAGACGACGCCACCAGTGACAGCAGCCGCCAGATTGCAATGAGGGCGACGTCGAATCCGACCATCAGCAGCTCGCAGACGATGAGATATGGTATCCGCAGATAAGCGAATTCCGGCGCGTCCGCCGCAAAGTCCGCCGAGATGGCGGGCAGGAGCCAGATCTGAATGGCGGCCGCGAATACCAGCAGCAGCACCATCAACGATTTGAGTACGAGGATAACGGCCGGATGTGGGTGTTGTGCCTGTGCCATGGCTGTTCCTTTCGTGCGGTTGTTTGTACGCCCATCCTCAGTATATATCGATTATCGATAGAAATCTACTGAATGTCGATAGGTTTTTGATTGGTCGGGGTGTTGTATTGGCCGATTACCGCGGATTGCCGTGGTCAAGGAACGGTATCGCGACTATCTGTACATCGAGGTCATGCCCGAGGAGAGCAAAAACGCCGCGTTCTACCAGAGGCATGGATTCTCGATTATGCCCGACGGCGTGGCGATGCAGATCTGCAACCCGGGGGAGAGGCGGTAGTCGGTGGCCTCCACTGTGGAGGCTTCCGGGACGCAACAGGTTGTTGCCTGTGGCGTGTGGGACGGCACGTTTTCCTTACGATGGAGCTGAAACGAAGCTTGTGAGGAAAGGAGCCGACCATGGCCATCAAGGATGTGCTGCCGCGGTTGAGACGTGAGCGGGGACTGACGCAAGAGGAGTTGGCCAAACGGCTGTATATCACCCGTCAGGCGGTGAGTCGTTGGGAGCGTGGCGAGACCTCTCCGGGTATCGACATGACCAAGCTGATCGCCCGTGAGCTGGATGTGCCGATTGTGGAGCTGCTGGAGATGCCCGATCAGTATTGCGAAAGCTGCGGTATGATGTTCACCGGCCCCGACCAGCACGGGCATGAGGCCGACGGTCGCGAGACCGCGGAATACTGCCGTTGGTGCTATGAGTGCGGCGCGTACACCTACGAAACCACAATGGATGAGATGATCGAGGATTGCGCCCCGCGCATGGCCGAGTACATGGGGTGGAGCATGGATGAGAGCGCCTCGCTGCTGGGCGCGGTGCTGCCGACTTTGAAGCGCTGGCGTGAGCCTGCGGCGTAGGTTTTCGGGTGTGGTGCTGTCGGGCGGTTCGCACTACTTCGGGGTTCGGGAACGGAAAGGTCAGAAATCAAGGCAGTGGATTCAGAACTTCGAGGTAGTGCGAACCCGCCCTTTATACCAGCCGTGGCCGTTGCAGCAGACTGGCCATATACACAGGCAGATACAGGATCTTGCCATCACGCTCCACGTTGGTTTCCGCGAGAACGTATGCGCTGTCGATGGCGTATCCGGGAGTATTGAGAGCCTTGTCCAAGGCTGCATGCGAATGGAACCTGCTGCCGGATTTGATTTCCAATACCAGCACTTTGCCTGCCGCGTCTTCAATGAGGAAATCCAGCTCCCCCATAGACTTGCTGGTGAAATAGTATGGCGTGAACCCATGGGCGGTCAGCTCCTGTGCGATTACATTCTCATAGACTCCGCCATAATTCATGCGTCCTTCTGCGCCAAGACCGTCGAGTATACCGAGGGTTGACTGTTTGTCGTATGTACTTGTCAGTAGACCTACGTCGGAATAGAACAATTTGAGCAGCTTGCGTCTTTTGGAAGCAAGCAGCGGGCTTCGCGGCTCTTCGACGTTGTATACGGGCAGAGCAACGTTTGCCCGTGACAACCAGAGGAATTCGTCTTCGATCTGGCTGAAGCGTTTTACATCAGTAATATCTCCGATTTTGAATCGTCTAGTCGAGTTGTTGAGCTCGCTGGGAATCAGTTGATAAATCTCCTGAATGACGAGTCTGCGATCTTTAGGTGCGTACTGCGTGATATCCCGATTGTAAAAACGTCGGATGTCGGATTGTATGCGACGTACATTGTCGATGGTCCTGTCGCGGATGAAGGCGCTGACCGCATCCGGCATGCCTCCGGTGAGTAGGTATCTATGGAATAGCCCGGACATGCGCTCGTGCAAGTAGTCGGGGACGGGTTGCTCTTCCTGTAGGGAGTTGCGCAGTACATCGAACGCTTGTTCCGTGAGACCCATACTCCAACAGAACTCCTCGAAATCCATGGGGAACATGAGTAGTTCGGTCATGTAGCCAACCGGGTATGAACGTATGTTTTCCAATTCAACACCAAGCAGGGAGCCGGAAAGCACATAGTCATACGTGCCTTGGTCCACCAGTGCTTTGATGAAGGTGATGATGTTCGGACAGTGCTGGATTTCGTCAATGAAGATCAATGTCTTCCCCGGAATCAGGGGACCGTGCGCGGCGATGGAGATGCGGAGCAGAAGGTCTTCGGGGTTCCGCGCGGATAGGAACGATTCTCTCGTTGCGTCATCGAGCGCCAGATTGAATTCAATGAGCTGTTCGTATTCCGTTCGTCCGAACTCGCGGACAATATACGTCTTGCCTACCTGACGGGCTCCGGTCACAAGAAGTGCCTGCCTCGTCTTGCCTGATTTCCAGGCGAGTAACTCATCGTATGCTTTTCGTTTCATGTGTCCCACCCTTCATGCTGCAAAAAGATACATTTCATTTTAGCTTGTTTCTGCACAAAGTCGAATTCTGATTCGGCTCAATTCTGCACAAAGTTATATTCTAGATAGCCTGTTTTGCGCACAAAGTCGAATTCTGGCCGCTTTGGGGAAACGATACTACGTGACTATGGACGGTGCTGCTGGTCGTGGCGCGTGCCAGAATCGCGTACTCAGGGAATGTTTGAAAGGATTCGCGGGAATCGATTTTCTGAGGAGCTAATTTACCGCTGAAGACGTATGTACAGCAGCGGGTAGGGGCCACCCTCTTCATCCTGCTCGGTGCGCCGGTATGTGACGAATCCCATGTGTTGGTAGAACTCGATCGCCTGCGGGTTCTGCTCATTCACAGTGAGTTCGCTGACGTTGTGATGGGCGATGCCGTGTTCGAGCAGCTGCTTGCCGACGCCGTGTTCACGATGATCGGGATTGACGAACAGCATTTCGAGCCGTCCGTCGGCGACTCCCATGAACGCAAGGGGCGTCTGGTCCGAGCTGTCGCCGTCGGGGCGCATGACGACCAATTCCGGTACTTCGGCGATGGCTTGCGGCACGTATTGCTTGATGCGGTTGATTTCAGCATCGGTCCGATAGCTGAGGTTGTCATCGCATCGTGCCGAAGCGGGCTGGTTGCTTGTTTCCGTTCTTGAGAAACTCTTTTCCGCGCCCCTGTAGCTCAGTGGGTTAGAGCGGCGATCTTATAAGTCGTTGGTCACGGGTTCAAGTCCCGTCGGGGGTACTTGTATGTTGTTCGATTGCATGGTTGAAGGAGGATCCGATGGTGGATGATTCGTCGGCGCCGATTGTGTTGTTGGATTTTGATGGGGTGCTTAACGCGTTCCCGGATGCGATCGGCGTCAGGTATGAGGACGTGGGCGTGGCGCCCGTGGTCGAGTGCCGGGGGCGTATGACCGATGATTTCGGTCCGGAGCGGGCGTTCCGTTTGGATGGTGTGGAGACCGTGCGGCTGGGCCGCAGGGGCGGCACGTGGCATCTGCATTGGTCGCGCGAGCTGGCCGCGAACCTGTACGGTCTGGCCGAGTCCGGTGTCATCGACCTGCGCTGGCTGAGCACCTGGCAGCCGTACGTGCATATCCTGGACGGTCTGCTGGGCTGGGATCCGGATGTGGTGCATAACACGCACTGGTACGATCCGCTCACCGGCAGGGGGCGTATGGGTGGCAAGCTGCACGCGGTCGTGGACGAGGTGATCCGTCAGTTGCGCGTCGCGGATGCGGGCGGGAGGCCTCGTCCGATCGTGTGGGTCGACGACGAGGAGGCGTCGGTCGCGAACGCGCTGATGCTGCACGGGCACGAGGGCGCGGGGCCCATGCTGCTGGTCAACCCGCTCGCGTTCCGTGGGATCAGCCGCCGCCAGTGGGCGTGCGTCCGCCGGTTCGTCGCGGACCCGCCCGAGGGGCCGGTGGTCATATACAGCGACACCATGCACGAGGACGGCGTGACCGCCGACCGGCTGCACGACATCGACCGCCTGCCCGACATGACCGGACACCGGGGACTATGAGACCAAGGAACGGGTTGTCGCTGCCGTACCCGCGGTTCGTGAACCTGCGCAACAGCGGCCGCTGCCGGCTGTGCGGAATATGCCATGTCGGCACCGCGTTCCGAGAAAGCAAAAGGGCCGGAACCCTTGGGTTCCAGCCCTTTTCGCTGGTGCGAGTGGGGGACTTGAACTCTATGAACGTCGTTTCATTCAATCACGGCGTTGCGGAAACGTTGACTTTGCCTGGTTGCGCCGCTCTGCTGAGTCACGTTGTTTTTGTGTTTTCTCGGATTCTGTTACCAAGCTGTTACCAGCGTCCTCGCTCTGCTCCGTGGCATATGTCCGTGAACCGAACGGGAGTACGGGGAGTGGATGCTCTGTATTGGATGCGAGTCCGGGTTGCTCCGAAATGGTTCGAAGTTACTCCGAAGTGGTTCCGGGTTGGTGTGCCGGATTGTGAATCGTTGGTATTCCGCCGTTTTGTGTGGGTCCGTGTTGATGGTTGGAGCTGCTTGGCGCCAAGTTACTCCGAAATGGTCCGAAGTTACTCCGAAGTAGCTGCGAAGCGACGTTCGGAGCTATGGAACGTTGGAATTCCGTCGTTTTATGCGGTTTCGCGTTGTCGTTAAGGGTCTGTCCGGCGCCGCCGTCGGCGCGGTCCCCGTTCGTCAAGTCGTTTGAGCCTCTCCCACGGGGTCGCGGGCCGGTGTAGACGCGCCGCGGCCTGCCGTCGCGCGTGCAGGATCTGCCGATGGGCTTCTTGGATGGGGTGAACAGGTTCATCTTGATCGAGACGAGCTCCCACAGCTCGTTCAGCAGGTCGAGCTCGGGCGGCTCGTATCGGTAGTAGAACGCGTGCTTGCGCACGACGTGGTTGTTCCTGGATTCGACGGTGGCCTGGTCGTTCTTCCGGTACGGCCGGCTCCTGGTCTGCTCCACGTCGAGCTCCTGTAGGTGGCTGATGAAGTCCGCGTTGACGGACTCGCTGCCGTTGTCGCCGTCCGTGGGAGCGGATACGGAACGGGAGACGCTCCTCGATCACGGCCTCGGCCAGGGAGAGGTTGCGGTACGCGTTGTTGCGCGCGGACGCGTTCTCGGTCCACCCGGTCGCGAAGTCGACCACGGTCAAAGTGCGGCAGAACTCGCCCCTGAGGCTGGGACCACAGTGGGCGACGGTGTCGGCCTCCACGTCGCCGGGAAGCCCGTCCAGCTCGTCGGACGCCTTCCTGATCGTGATCGAGTTGCGCAGCAGTTCGCCCGCCGGCCGCGTGGACGCCAATCCCCTGGGCCGGGCCGCGTCGCGCACGGGCCTGAGGTACCGGTCGACCGTGGCCGCGCCCGTCGCCATGAGCTCGTCGAACACGTCCCCGCCATAGTCGTCGAGCTCCCCGCATGTGTTTCGCTCCGCCTTTATAGTGAGGCGGCTTGTGTCGCCTGGTTCGTATAGTACTCGGTTTCGACCTGCTCGGGTGTCCTGTAGTCCAGGCTGGCGTGGAGGCGTTTCGAGTTCCACCAT
>DGYMI06202__coassemble_954_pt1 | contig 62785 bp, 49 predicted proteins | sample DGYMI06202__metabat2_high_PE_015 | metagenome-assembled genome bin DGYMI06202 | reverse complement strand
TCAACTGGACTGAAACACGATGCTCAACCGGCCACAATTCCATTGAACAAACACAAATGTCTGTGAACAATGGTGAGTGTGCCGGATGATCGTGAGGAAGTTGACCGGTTGATCGGTCCGGATTGAGCCGTTTCATCTTCTTGGCATGAAGGAGGCGTCGGCCCCGTCCCGTTCGGATTAGATTCCCGAGTTGAGTGTGGTTTCTCTCGGGAAGGAAAGGATATGACGGTGCCAACGCCCATACAACAACGTATCAGGATTCTCGATGCCCGGGGTGTTTCCTGGCGTCGGATCGCCAGGGAGGTCGGGGTGTCACGGCAGACGGTCCGCAAGTACGCGCAGTTGGAGGACTGTTCGCCCAAGCCTCCCGTGCGCGCGGAATCCAGATCGAAGCTGGACCCGTACAAGCCGCTGATCGACAAGTGGCTGGAGGCGGACCGGTTCATGCCCCGCAAGCAGCGTCATACCGCCAGGCGCGTGTACGACCGGCTGGTCGCCGAGCAGGGGTTCGACGGCTCGTATCCGATCGTGCAGCGGTATGTGAAGCGTTGGAGGCAGGAGCATCGCGTGCCGGGCGAGGGGTACTTGGAGCTGGAGTGGTCGCCGGGGGTGATGCAGGTGGATTTCGGGCTGGCGCAGGCCGCGGTCGCCGGGAACCGGACGGACGTGCATTGCCTGGTGGTCTCGTTCCCGCATTCGAACATGCGGTATGCGGTGGCCCTTCCCGGGGAGAACGCTGAATGCGTGTGCGAGGGACTGCGCGTGGTGTTCGACCATGCCGGGGTCGCGCCGCTGGTCATGGTGCTCGACAACGCCACCGGCGCGGGGCACCGGGTCGCGTGGGACGGGATCACCGTGGTGGACGTGTTCCAGCGGTTCATCGAGCACTACCGGATCGAGGTCAGGTTCTGCAATCCCGCCAGCGGCTGGGAGAAGGGCAGTGTGGAGAACGCGGTCGGGTTCCTGCGCCGCAACGTGATGGTCCCGTTGCTGAACGCGGAGTCGTACGCGCAGTTGACGAGGTTCATGCTCTCCCGGTGCGACGAGATCGCCCGACGGCCGCACTACCGGTTGAAGACACCGGTCGGCGACCTGTTCGCCGACGAGCGCGCGTTGATGCAGCGCCTGCCGTCCCATCCGTTCGACGCGTGCCGGTGGGAGATACGCAAGGCCGATAAGCAGGGGGTCGTCGAGATCGACTCGCACCGGTACCTCGCCGGCCCCTCCTGGCACGGGTGGACCCTGGACGTCGGCCTGCGCGCGTTCGACGTGGAGATCCGCACCCAGGACGGGCGCTCGGTCGCCCGTCTTCCCCGCGTCTACGGGAAGGATCCCGGGACGGTCAGGAACCCGGCCTCGCTGCTGCCCGCGCTGGCCAGGAAGACCCGCGCGTGGGGCGAGAGCCCGATCCGTGGTGATTTCCCCGACAAGCTGCGGCTGGCGATCGACGCCCAGGACTCCAAGCAACGCCAACGCACGTTCCGTCTGATCGCCAAGGCGTCGGACGCCAGCGGGTTCGAGGCCTCCGCAGCCGCCGCCGAGCATCTCGTCGAGCAGGGGCACGGCATCGACGAGGCCAGTCTGATGGCGTTAAGCCGCCGGATCGCCGCGGGCGAGACCCCGCACGACGAACCCGCCCCGGACCTTCGCGACTACGACCGGTTCATGAGGCCGGCCGAAGACAGGAAGGAGGCATGATGACCAAACCCGGAACCGCACAGCCCGACACGAAACGCCGCCGCGCGTCGACCGGACGCATGATGGACGAGATCATGGAACTCGCCCGACAGCTCCCGTTGACCCGACAGGTCCTCGCCGACCAACTCGAGACGGCCACGCCCGCGCAGATGGAGTTCATCCACACATGGATGCTCGCCGAACTCGACTCCAGGGAGCGTTCCAAACGCGCGCGCCTGCTCAAACAGGCCGGGTTCCCCCAATCCAAGGAACTCGACGGCTACGACTGGACGCCCCTGCGCTTCCCCGTCGACTACGGGCGGCAGGCCCTCGAATCCCTCGATTTCATCGACAACAACGAGGACGTGGTCATGTTCGGGCCACCCGGCACAGGCAAGACCCACCTCGCCATCGCCCTGGGACGCCAGGCCTGCCGGCAGGGAATCCCCGCCCGTTTCTTCACCGCCGCCGAACTGGTCATGCGGCTATTGCGCGCCAGCACGGAAGGCAGGCTCGACCGGGAGCTCGCCCAGATCGGCAGGGCGCGCCTCCTGGTCATCGACGAGCTCGGATACGTCCCGATCGACGAGGAGGGCAGCCGCCTGCTGTTCCAGGTCGTCACCAACGCGTACGAGAGGCAGAGCGTCATCTACACCACCAACATCGAGTTCAGCGGATGGGGCAGGATCTTCGGCGACCCCAACATGGCCGCCGCGATCATCGACCGCACCGTCCACCACGGCAGGATGATCAGATTCGAGGGCGAGTCCTACCGCAAGACCCACGCCCTCATGCAATAACAAACAAACACAACCAAACAGGACGGGACCAGACGCTCAAACGGCAACAAACCAGCCGATCACCTGGTAAACTTTCCCACGCTCAAACGGCACGCCCGAACTTGACGCAACACAAAAAAAGACCCGGGCGCCGACCTGCGGCGCCTGTCGAACCGGGAGAAGACGATGCCGGTCGACCGGCTGAGGCCGAGGTGTTCGCTGAGGTCGATGGTCTCCTTGCCGCGGTATCGCGCCCAGCGGCTACCACTGCCACCACGCGAGAACGGGGGTCGATGAGTACGGGGCCCTGCGCCGCCGCGTCGCGGACGTGTTCCGCGAATCGAGGGGCCGGTACGGGTATCGGCGGGTCAGGGCGGCGCTGGGCACCGGGACGTCGGAGAAGGTGATTCGCAGGATCATGCGCGAGGACGGCCTGGTCCGGTCCACGGGCGCGAAGGGGTGCAGCCCGGACAACGCCGCGGCCGAGGGGTTCTTCGGCCGTATGAAGGCCCGGGTCCGTGCATCTCCGGGCATTGGGAGGAACGCACGTGCGAGGAGGTCATCGACCTCGCCGGCGAATACATCCGCTGGTACAACCATTCGAGGATCAAACAGTCGCTGGGATGGAAAAGCCCGGTAGGATACAGAACAAGCCAGGGGCTGGCCGTATAGGAAACAACTCCAAGAAAACGTCCGCAGCCCCAACCGTACATTCCGCATCTTCTTTGCCGACACAATCCGGTGCGGGCTGATGGCGTGCCATGAGATGTTCGAGCGCGCTCGGGTGGGACGTCGGGTTTTCGATCGCGGATTCCTGTATGAGCAGAAGTACAAGCTGGCGGATGTCATGCGGCTGCTTGGCTGGTCCGACGAGATGAACGGGCAGAACGTCGGTGGATACTTCTGCCATAAGGCATCCGGCACCATGCCGATCTTCGTCAAATACGCGAACAGTCAGTATGACGACCGGTTCCTCGGATTGCAGGAGATGCGGTATTTCAGCAAGAACAACCGCACCGAGGATTCGCCGGAGTTCCAGTGGATGAAATACGGCTATGGCACGGAAGCCTGGCAGGAGGACCACTTCATTCCGTTGTTCGTGATGCGCAAGGAGGAATCCGACGAGGCGAAGTACTACTACGTCGGACACATCGCCGCAGTCAACGACTTGCATACCATTACGCGGAAGACCGAAGGAGATGGCGGCGCAACGGTGAACCTCGCCGTCGCCAACCTGCGTCTGGCCAGGCCCCTGGACCCCGAACTGTTCCGTCATTTGACGGGTATGGCGACGTCGTGATTAGGTGGTCAGCATAGTGGTTGCTACTAACTGAATAATTTCTGTCCAGGTTGGTTCACCAGGGTCTGATCCTTCGCTGGCATTGGAATTCTTGACTCTTGTGATGCATCCATCTTGTTGTCGGGAATGAGGACTTGGTTAGGATGATTCTAGATAGAATTGTCGTAAAGAAACGTTGCGGTAAGGACTGGTCATGGATTGTTTTCTTATATATCTCATTGTTGTTAACGTGTTGACTTTTTTGTTTTTTACTATCGATTTTCTGTACCATTGGCATACTGGAAATGACGGTTTGATACATCCAAATGTACTTAATTTGTTTGGTGTTGCTGGTGGAGGCTTGGGGATGCTTGCAGCATTCTTAGTGTGGGATCGTAAAGTCGTAAAAGATAATGTCGCGTGGCGGTTTATTTCCATAATTTGCGTTGTCGTATGGGGTATGATTGTTGCAGTAGTGTATGGATTTATTGATATTGATATCCAGTCACTAATGAAACAATTAAACATGGATATCGTTATCCCTCTTGTGGTCTATCTACTGATAATAAATACTGTGACTTTTATTCTGTTTGTTGTTGATAAAATTAAAGCAATACGAAGGTCATATAGAATACGCGAATATGTATTATTGATGGCATGTTTTCTTGGTGGAGAAATAGGTGGACTGTTGGCTATGATTGTTGCGAATCATAAAATTAGGACTTGGTATTTTCTCTTTGGATTACCATTCCTGTTTTTGTTGCATGGCGCTGTCTTTCTTTATTGTCATGCGGCAGGCATTGTATAGCAATAGGCCCTGTTCGTTGTGGCGTTGAGAAGTGCTTATTAAGACGATATCTTTGGGGTGCGATGAATCATCTCCGTAAGTCGAAGAACGTTTAGATTCTTGTCGTCACATTCCCGTGGCTCGAGAATCATATATAGGGCAAACGCCATCATCGTCTCTTCTCGCGACCAATTACGCCGCGTGACTTTGATGATGGTTGTGCTCATGCAACCAGGATACCGCTTCTGCGGTTGATCATCCTTTCCTCTTAAACATTGCACTAAACATTCCGCCGATTGCCTTTCCGGCATCATTGAATGCTTTGTCCGCTGCTTCCCCTGCGTTCTTACTCATATCGCCGATTGCCTTACCCGTATCGTTTAAGACCTTACCTGCGGCGTCGACGGTATCGCTTGCAGCGTCTGCTGCTGCTTGTCCAGCAGAATTCAAGACTTTGCCGGCATTGTCGATGAGATCGTTCGCCCCACGAACTGTTGCGTTGATCGCGGAGGCCGTTCCTTCGGCAGCGGCCTCCGCCCCTTTTCCGATGGAGGAAACTACTTGTTCTCCGCCGTGTATTGCGGCGTCGGCTGTGTTTCCAATAACGCTTCCTGCTGTTTGTGCTGCGGAAGAAATTGCTTCTCCGGCTGTTTCTGCGCCGTCGTGTACTTGACGGGCAGCGTCCTGCGCGGAACGGTGAATGTGGTTGGCTACATTGGAACCGAAACTCGATGTGGCTTTAACGCCTTCCGCACCTTTTTCAATGACCAGATCGCGGGCGTCGGCCGCCGCTTCAATCCATTCCTTGGCTTTGATGGATTGCTCAGTGGCGGCAATACCGAGAGCTTCATTAAAATCGTTGATTTGTGAGGCGATGGCGTTGCCGCTGTCGATAACCACACGGGAATCGAAAGGGTGCAGGAGCACTTGTTCGTTGGCTTTCCCTGAAATGGTACGAATTCGTTGGCTTAGATCTGAGAGGGTATTTGATACCAGTTGCATACGTTGTTGTTGATTGTTGAGTTCCACTTTCCGGTGACGCATGAGTTCTTCGGGGGAAGTGTCCCGCACGCGGTCAAGCTTTAGTATGCTGTACCCATCTTGAAGCTCCAAACTTCTCGCTAGTATAGCAATCCACTGGCTGACATCGCTGATGCCACGTTTCATTATGTTCGCTTGTTTGCTGATATCTTTGGCTCGTTCGAGTTTATCTGCGAATGCGTCTAGTTGACGTAACGCGTAGACCTGAGATGCGGCTAATGTTTGTTTGGTGTCCTGCACGCCAGCCCAGGTGACTTCCGAAACACCTCCGAACTGCTCACGTTCGGACATCGCTTCTGCGATAACCAATCCTGCGCCAACCATCTTGGAAATTTCCGAATCTTTTTGTGCGCGGAGAATATCGTCGACTTTTTGATCAATGACCTTAAGATAGTCAGTAACTTGCCCCATCATCTGTTGTAATGCGAGCTGTGCCATTAGCGTACCGACATTGGATAGCATCATTGGATTGACAATCCCGGGGGCGTTAACGAATTGCACGTTTCCTTTGATGCCGCAGTAACCGCCATGGCCAATGACGCCGGTGAGCAATCCTGTGGTTTTGTTTGGAATAAGACCGAACTGTTGAATCATGCCGACGCTTTCTTCCGTAAGCTGCACCCAGCGTCCGGATAGTTGCGTGATATTACCGACAAAATCTAATACAGCGCCGATGACCGCGACAGATTGTGGCACCGCAATGCTTATCCCACTAGACTCCATACCTTGTTCTTGGAGGAACTCGTCAACATCGGTTGCATCTCCCAAAACCATAAGCCCATAATCGTCCGCAATGATTTGGATATCGCCGTTCATTGTTTGTTCCTACCTCTTTTATCGTGATGATCCCGGCTGTTTTAGTTGATTGCAGCATTGAATGCGCTGTCGAGCAGTTTCTTAGACCGTTGTTGCAGTTGTTTAAACTTGTTGCGATCTTTTACGGAAGCCTTGCTGATGAGCTCGGTGCCTCGTCTGATTTTGTTTAGCTCGTCACGCCATTGTGCAATCGGCGCATCATCGGATAGTTCGGCGGCTCGGGATTCAATGAGTTCTTCGACAGCATCGCATTGCAGTTGGATTCGTTCCAATGGTGTTGCTCGTTGTGAAAGCTTGGAAAGTTTTTCCATCAACTGGATGAACTGCTGTGAAAGATTCATCTGCTTCAGCCATTGCGCGAGTTTTTCAATCATCTCGGGCGTTACAAATTGCGCAAGCGTAACGGCTGCCCCCAGTAAAGCGGCCGCTTTGCCGCCTTTTCTGGTCACTGAGGTCGAACTCTTCTTCGGGTTGGTCATGGCTCTTCTCTTCTATGCGCGAGTCTCCACTGACTTTCATTATACGAGTAGGCGGTTTGAACGGTGAATGTATGACCTAATACTCCTGTATCTGGCGTATGACTACCGAGATCGACCTGTGTATTCTGACTGTCGCTTGGTGTAGTGATTGGACACTAACGGCGGGATTTCTGCGTGGGGCACGTCACTGGCCTCAGGGCTGGTGTCTCGTGCCATTATGCGACTGATTTATTGATGAACAAGCGCGGGGTCGGAATCAGGGTTCGCACTACTTGACGGTTCGAAAACCAAAGTGGCGAAAATCAACGGGTCGCAATTCGTAACTTGAGGTAGTGCGAACCCTGCCCCAAGGGCTCGCCCCATCCGCGCCGATTGCTATACCGGGAATATGCAGTACATCAGCCATTACGCGTCTCCGCTCGGCGGCATCCTGCTGGCCGCCGATGATTGCGGGCTGACCGGCTTATGGTTTGAAGGGCAGAAGTACTTCGCCCGTCTGTTGGATCATGACCATGAGGAACGAAATGCTACCGTGTTCGAGACGGCGAAACGATGGCTGGACGTGTACTTCTCCGGCCGCGAACCGGAATTCGACGTACCGTTGCATCTTACCGGCACGGCGTTCCAGAACGATGTGTGGCGAATCCTGCGCACCATTCCATACGGACAGACGATGACCTATGGGCAGATCGCCCGGCGGCTTGCTGCACAGCGGGGCGTTCCGAGCATATCCGCACAGGCTGTGGGCGGTGCCGTGGGACATAACGCCATTTCGATTATCGTGCCCTGTCATCGGGTGGTCGGCGCCAACGGAAGCCTGACTGGTTATGCCGGCGGCATTGACAGGAAAATGAGGCTGCTGGCACTGGAACACGCAGATATGAGCAGGCTGTCCGTCCCAACACGAGGGACAGCGCTGTAGGAGCGTCGTCATCTATCCTGATGCAGGGGCATCAGCGACGAAGATGGTTCATTGCGTTTTATCGCAGATCCATCTCCATCAGATGCGAGGCATGAATCAGCCCGCGACCCACATGGACCTCATATACGCCATGGTCGGTGAACCCGCAGGAACGGTACAGCGCGATGGCCGGCGCATTGTTGTCGAACGTGTCGAGCCGCAGCGATTTCATACCGCGTTCCGTCGCCATTGCGGAGGCCTCGTCGATGATCGCGCGTCCCACGCCGCGGCCTCGTGCGGCGGGTGAAACCCCCAGCAGATGCAGCACGTTGACCTCTGTATCATCGCACTGCACATCCCAATCGATGATTTCGTAATCCACGCCCTGAACCCCATTGAGGATGCAGGCGCCCAGCACGGGATTCGCCGTTTCCGCGGCGGTATCGTCGGCATCGTCATGCCCGTCGTCAACCGCCACCAGCAGGTTTCCGTCGGACACGGCGTCCAACAGCATCTCGTGCGAGGGATGCGATCCCATCTGCCACCACACGTCCAACGGCGTGTTCTGCATCGCATCCACGATAGCGGCGTACATCGCCTCAATCTGCGGCAGCTCATCCACCGACGCGGTGCGAACGATCATCATCAACTCCCATCCATGGTCCGATTCGTGCTCTTCGATGGTATCAGCGGATAGCCGACTCCATTCCCGGAACCGTTGAGCCGCAATGCCGTAGCTGTCGCATCGCAGGAGGAGCATGGGAGCTGTGAAGATCATCATCGCGCCCGATTCGTTCAAGGGCAGCCTGACTGCGCGGCAGGCCGCGGACGCCATCGAACGCGGCGTGCGGCGCGTGACCCCCGACGCCGACATCATCTCCATCCCCATGGCGGATGGCGGCGAAGGCACGGTCCGCGCTCTGGTCGACGCCATCGGCGGTCGCCTGATCCTGGTCCGTGTCACCGGACCATTGGGTGAACCGGTCGCCGCCACATATGGCATCCTCGGCGATGGCACGACGGCCGTCATCGAGATGGCCGAAGCCGCGGGACTGCATCTCGTCGGCACCACGCCCGACCCGTTGCGCGCCACCACGCGCGGCGTCGGCGAACTGATCCTCGACGCGCTCGGCCATGGCGCGGAACGCATCATCGTCGGACTCGGCGGCAGCGCCACCAATGACGGCGGCGCAGGCATGGCCCAGGCTCTCGGTGTCCGGTTGTTCGACGCCGATGGTTGCAACCTGCCGGGCGGGGGAGCGGCGCTCGCCGACCTCGACCGCATCGATTGCACCGGTCTCGACCCGCGCGTCACGCGCACGCCGATTATATTGGCCAGCGACGTCACCAACCCGCTGACCGGCCCCGACGGCGCATCCGCAGTCTTCGGACCACAGAAAGGCGCGACGCCCGCCATGGTCGAACAACTCGACCGGGCCTTGAACCGCTATGCGGCGGTCGTCCGTCGCGATACCGGTCGCAGCGTGGACGCAATCCCCGGAGCAGGCGCGGCAGGCGGACTCGGCGCCGGGTTCCTCGCGTTCACGGATGCCACCATGCGTTCCGGCGTCGATCTCGTTATCGAAACCGTTGGACTCAAGGAGCGGGCGGTCGGCGCCGACTACTGCTTTACCGGCGAAGGACGCGTCGACGGGCAGACGCAATACGGCAAGACGCCGATGGGCGTGGCGCGTGCGGTGCGCGAGGCGGCTCCCGCATGCCGTGTCATCGCACTCGCCGGCAGCATCGGGGAGGACGCGGAACAACTGAACGCCCTGGGTTTCGCCGCCATGTTCGGTATCCAACCCGGAGCCGTGTCCCTGCAGGAGGCGCTTGCCGGCGCCTCGCGGAACCTGGAACGAACCGCCGAACAGGTGATGCGCCTGCTAGTCTCCTAACCGCGTTCCGGCATGGGGACGACGCGCCGGTCCGGCCTGACGAACGGCGGCTCGACCGCCCCGCTGCACAGCATCCCGTAGAGTTCCGGGTGCCGATAGGCGTTACCCTGCACCTCATGCCCCCGATAGTCCCGCAGCTGGTCCAGATCGAGCTCGGCGACGAACACGCCTTCGGCGCCGTCGGTCTGCAGCAAGCACATATCCCTCGAGCCATCCTCGCCGGGGCCGTCGGGCAGGTAGGCGACGCCGTCGAACACGGTGGAATTGCCGTTGCATCCCGGCACGGAATCCGGATAGTTGCAGGTTGCGATCGCGGTCATGTTCTCGTAGGCGCGCGCACGCAACTGCGCAAGTCGGTTGATCTCCATCGGGCAGGCGTTGGGCACCAGGATGAGCTCCGCGCCGTTGATCATGAGGATTCGGGCGGTTTCCGGGAACTCTCGATCGAAGCAGATCATCGCGCCGACGTGCACGGGGCCGGCGGCGGTGTCGAGTGTGCACACGGGGAACTCGTGCCCCGGGGTCAGGTGGCGTTCCACGTCGAAATCGCAGGTGTGCACCTTGGCGTAAGTGAGCTGGCGCTCGCCGAACCGGTCGAAGAGCACCAAGGTGTTGCGCGGGCCGCCCTCGTACCGTTCCAGGAGCGTCACGCCGATCGCCATGTTCAGCTCGCGGGCCAGCTCGCCGAACGCGCTGACGAAGTCGCCGTCCACGTCAACCGCCTCGGCCGTCCAGTCCTCGACGGGCCGGCCGTGCAGCGCGTACCCGTTGCTCCACATCTCCGGGAACAGTGCGATGTCCGCGCCGAGTTCCGCGGCACGGCGGCAGGCCAGGATGCCTTTGGCCAGGTTGCCGGCCAGCGTGCCGGTCGGGTTGATCTGCAGCAGTGCGATGGTCAATGGTCGCGTCATGACGTTGTCTCTCAAACTTATGCGTGAATCAGAGGTTTGATATCGCCGAGGGTACTGGTGTCGAAGCTGAGCAAGTCGTAGTCTCGCTGCAGGTTCATCCAGAATTCCGGAGTGGTGCCAAGCGCTGCCGCCAGACGGTATGCCATGGCCGTGCTGATGGTTCGCTTGCCTCGAACGATTTCTCCGATTGCGGTTTCCCCCACGCCGATGGTTTTGGCGAGGCGGTAGTTGCTGATTCCCAAAGGTTCGAGGAATTCCTCTTTCAGAATCTCGCCTGGAGTGCTGAGGAATTGATCAGTGGTAGTAGTCGTCGAAATAGACATCGTATGCCTCCTTGGCGTCGTCGTCCCATTGGAAGATGAGTCGGTATTGCTGGTTGATGCGGATGCTCCAATGTCCGAGCAGGTTGCCTTGCAGCGGTTCCAATCTGTTTCCCGGCGGTACTTTCAGATCGTGGAGCGCGTGCGCGGCTTTCAACATTTGCAGTTTGCGTTTCACCTGTTTTTCCAGTCCGGTCGGAAAGCCTCTCGGATAAGGGCCTCCGTAGAGATACTCATGGAGTGCTTGGTCTCGTGTTCGCATGCCATCATATACTATCGCAATACGATACTACTGTCAGGCGATAGCGTGAGTGGGTTTGGGGCCAACGTGATTATTCATACGGCGAGGTAATTCACGGTTTTGGTCTTCACAAAACTGTGAATTGCCATCATGTTCGGTTCGGACTGCATGATGGCGGAATCACGCCGATTGGGTTGTGTGGATGTTTGTGGTTCTGCGTGATTTCGATTCACGGTTTCGAGTCCGTCAAAACCGTGAATCGGCCGCTGCGGTATGCCGGACGATTCCGGACGGGACAACGGGTAGAATCGCTCCCATGAAGGGAATCCGCATCAGGCATCTTACGGCCGACTTCCTTGAGCAAAAGGCCGAGGTCCATGCCCGGACGTGGCGGGAGACATATTCGGAATGCTGCCGCAGGAGCTGGTCGACGCCATCACTCCGGCATTCGCGCTGAAGGTCACGCGCCCGCGCGTTCTACGAGCATATGGGCTTTCATCTGACCGGGCGGACTCAGGATGTGGACGGCGTTGCGGGAGCGGAGGTCGAGTTGGCGAATTTTGATACGCTGGTCGGAGCTGCCGGGGACCCCGAGGCGAATGGTGAGAAGCTCGCGGACTTGGCGCGACGCCGATGACCCCGGACCGTTGGCGTTTGTCATCTGTTGTTGATCATGACGCCCTCCCGGGGTACCGCTCGTCGATATGCCGTGCGAGGCCGTAGGTGGTCTCGTCGAACAGCGCCAGGATGACGGTCATGTCGGCGTGCGCGGGGTCCATAAGGAATGCGCGCATCTCCTCGAGGGCGATGCGGATCGCGTCCGCGACCGGATACCCGTAGATGCCGCCGGAGATCAACGGAAAGGCGACGCTGGCACAGCCGTGTTCGGCGGCCAGTGCCAGACTGTTGCGATAGCAGGCCCGAAGCAGGTCTTCCTCGCCGCGCGTGCCGTCGCGCCACACGGGACCGGGCGTGTGGATGATGTATCGTGCGGGCAGACTGAATCCATCGGTGATGACGGCTTCGCCGGTTGTGATGGGTGCGAGCCTGTCGCATGCCTCCCGCAGTCGACGGGCTCCTGCGGCGCGGAAGATGGCCCCGCACACGCCGCCGCCCATCTGCAGTTGCGGATTCGCGGCGTTCACGATGGCGTCCACCGCCATAGTGGTGATGTCGCCGCGAACAATATCCAATCCCATGACGTCATCCTCCCTGCATGCGCTGTGCTGCGAAATCGTCAGGCCTGATGGCTCATGCGGAACGCCTTCCAGATGTCCGCGAGCTTGCTTCCGTCGCTGACACGCCGCCATACGGCCAGACCGTTGCTGCCGTTTTTGCCCGTGACCCCTTTGACCGCGGCCGACGGCGAGGCGTATTCCTGGCCGTTGTCGAGTCGGAGCGTGCCGTTGCCGGTGACGGTGGCGTACCATTCCTCGCCCAGACGTGGACGTTTCCACACCAGGCGTTCGTCCGGCAACAGGAATCCAGCCTCCACCACCTGGGCTATGGTGATGCGTTTGGAACCTCGGGATGGGGAGCCGTTGCCGCGGGCCAGGCGTTCCTCGCTGACCGCGGTCAGATCGGTATGGTCCGCGTCGAACTGGATATCCCAATACTGCGCGATGAGTCGTACCGTGGTATTTTGTCGGTCGTTGAGCGTCTCCGGCGTCAGCTCCTGGATGTCTGCCAGTTGCTCCGACAATGGGAATCGGCGCGCTCCGGACTGTGAGAGAATCCGGTCCCGTCGCGAGGAGAAACCGTCGAGCTGTTCCATCTTCGTCTCATTGGTCTGACTCAATGCCAGGTTGCCGATTCGGTCCACCCAATGGTCACGGATGGACTCCGGCCATGCCGCAAACGACGAGGTCGGACCGATTCGCTCCGGCAAGATCCTGACGGGGTACAGGGCGCGTGGACGCGTTACACGGCTCCCGTTGAGCTGATCGTTGGCACGCAGCAGTAGGACTTTCTTGAGATTCGGGTTCATGTACAGTTCGCCGCGCAGCCGTAGGAGTGCGCGATGGCGTTCGTTGTCGTTCACCGATAGCGCCGCGGACTGTTGCGCGGGCGTTCCCGAATCCAGGTCGGCCACGATGCGCGCGACCCGTGCCTTGCGTGCGCTGCTGGTGGCATTGATGAGATTATCGACGCCTGTGACGCGTTCCAGAGCACGGAGCATGGCCGAAACGGCGGTGATCTGGTCGTCGCTGGGTGAGGGTGCAGGTACGTGTACCGCCTGTACGTCGAGTTTGTGAACCAGGATCCACATGGCGGCTGGGTACCATTCGGTGGCGTCGCCGTAGTCGCAGAGCGTCTGAATGGCTTCCGAGACGGGCTCGGGAAGCTGATCCTGCGCCTGTCGGGTGACGTGCAACCAGGCATGCGCGTAGGGTTCCAGTACGGTACCGACGAACTCGTTCGCCGGATGTGTATTGAAGTACCGGTCGAAGGCGCCGGCTGCGAATGGGCTCGAATCACCATGCCTCATATCGCCATGATCAATGATTGTGATCAGCGTATCGAAGAATGGTTCCGCCGATTCTCCCAACAGGTCGATGGCGTCGTCCCAACGTTTACCGTAGTCGTCGCGATCGGCGGGCGGTAACGATGAGATGGCCTTGGCCTTGAGCATGTCCTGCGCGGTCAACGGCAGGCCGCGCACGTTCATGACGTTGAAGATACGATGCGCTCCGGCCAGATCGTCGGTACTGACGATGATCATGCACACACCGTCCACCAGATAGCGGGCGAAGGCCCGCCGTTCGTCCGTGCTGCGATTGCAGAACTCATCGTAGGCCGCACGGGTGTTCTCATAGATGTTGCGCTGCGCGTTGGAGGTCAGCTCGGTGTCCTTGAGCGCGAACAGGCCTTCCAGATTGTTCTCCTGCACGTACTCGCGGAAGAAGCCCGCGTCCTTTTCCCGCAACGTGAGTCGTGGCTCGGCCTTGATACCCTGCAGTTTGTTGCCCTGCTCCAGCAGCAGCGCGTCCAAATCACGCAGCAGCTCCTCATCGGTCTCCAGGTCGCGCAGCACGGCGATCAGGATGGACAGTGAGGTCAGGCGCTGCTGGCCGTCGATGACCTGGTACTGGCGCTCCTGTGCGCGGCTGCCGTTGCCACCGGATTTGACTAGGATCAGCGAGCCGAGGAAGTAGGGGCGCTCCGGTGTTCGTGCCGCGTCCTCCAGATCGCCGATGAGTTCGAGCATATTCTCTCGGCGCCAGGAATAGGGACGTTGGAATGAGGGGATGATGAACCGGTAGTCGGTGGAGAACACCTTGCCCAGTCGTATCTCATATGCGTCGATGGCCATGAATCCGCCCTTCCTGTATGCGTTGAGGCCACTATATAACCTGCTGAGGCCCGGCGGCCAGCGGTCATGGATCCGAGGCTTTGCGCCGCCCTGTAGCTGTCGTCGTATCGCGCGGGTGCGGCAGGACCGAGCAGGCGAGGTTCGTCATGAAAGTGAGTTCGAAACCGTTGCTTGGTACGGAACACGATGGACCACGAATCAATCGTTTCGTACCGTACCACAACGAAATCGCCGCTATAGGAACGTTGAATTTCCAGGCTTTCTGTTGTGTGCAACCGTGTGTGGTACGGTACGGAATCCTTGTTGCGGCCTCTGATGACTTCCGTGCCACGTTTACGTGGTACGGAAACCAGTACAGCGGGTGTTTCACTCTTCCGTACCACGCCTATGGGCGTGTATCCGGTTCCACAGCGTGCTCGGCCGCATCAACCTGTTCGGCCAGCTCATCCGCGTCCGTGTCATCCCGGGCCGGTTCGTTCGCCGGATTGTTCCAGTCCTCGAACGTCCGCCCGTGCTTGCGGCGTGGAATGAACCTGCTGAGCACCGTGCTCTTCCCGCGCGAACGCACGTAGAGGAACCCGATGACCGAGAACACCGCGGCACCGATGAAGTTGACGATCAGATCCTCCATCGTATCGATCAGCCCGATGTCCAGGTAGCCTCCGACGCCCAGGTCGACGCCGTTGACCATCGTGTCCGTGATGCCGTCGATCGTGACCGTGGTGTTCGTGTTCGTCGGGTCGAGCGTCACCGAATGGATGGCATGCACGATCGTGTCCTTCTGCATATCCAACGCGAACAGCTGATCCATCGCGAACTCGAAGAACTCCCACAGCACGCCGATCGTCATCGAGAAGCAGAACGCAACAATCGCCAGGAACAGCGGCGACAGGTCGAACTTCACCCGGTCGCTGCGGTTGAGCAGATCCACCAGCGAGAATCCGATCGCGGCGGCCAGGAATCCGTTCAACGTGTGCAACGTGACGTCCCAGAACGGGAACAGCACATAGAACGAACTGATCTCGCCGAGAATCTCCGCGCTGAAGATGAACAGCAGCACGATGATCTCCAACGTGGACGGCAGCTCCACCTTGAACGTGACCTGCACGAACGCGGGCACCAGGAACAGCACCAGCGTCAGCAGGCACAGGAACACGTTCTCATAGTTGCCGTTGAGGAATTGGAGCACCATCGTCACGATGACGAGCACGCGCAGCGTCACATACACCAGCGCCGTGCTGCGATGCGCACGGATCTCGGCCGCCATCTCCTGCAGCAACGCACGGAATCCGCCGCGTCGGCGTCCTGCCGTGCGGTTGTCGGGGGAGGGCGCCGAATTGACACGTCGTCTCATGACTCTCCTTCATCGGTGCGTATACGGCCGCAATCGGCTCGGAGCATGACCGGTTGGATCCGTCGTCCATCCGCGGCAGAGGCCGTATACGGTTGGCGGGTTAGGTACTGGATGATATCAGACGCTCCTTGGCGATGGGGAGAACGACAGGTTTCACTCCTCGACCAGACCGTTGCGCAACGCGCGTTCCAGCCAATCCTCGTCGACGATCGGAATGCCGTAGTCGCGGGCCTTGCGCGCCTTCGTCGATTCGGAATCGATATCGGCGGCCACCACCAGACGCACCTGCATCGTAACGGTGGGCCATATGACAAGTCCCAATCCTTCCAGCAGGTAGATCCACTCGTCGCGCGAACGGTTCATCGTCCCGGTCAGGACCAGCCGATCGCCCCGATGCAGCCGGAACCGCGATCGGCCGCTGCCGTCGAGCGTGCGTCCGGATACGGGAATCGGCGTGGTGGAGCGCACCACCGGCTTGCCCAGGACGATATCGCGTTGCGCGTCGTCGTTCGGGACAACCTCCGGGGAACGGTGACGCCCATGCTTCCTGCCGCCTGCATGGTTGCGATGCGATTTGCCGTCGGATTCCTGCGTGGTGCGCGAACGGGTACCAGCCGGCGGAATGGCATCGGATTGCAGGTGATTCGGATCCGCCGCCCGGGACCCGTCATGGGCGCCGTCCGTGGCATACGGCTCGCCATGGCGGCGTCGCGCATGCCGGCCCGTGGCCGTATCCGTCACCGTGGTCCCGGCGATCGCCGCGTCGATGACGTCCGCATCGATCGACAGCAGCTCTCCGACCTGCCGCAGTTCGCGCTCCTCATCGTCGGTGAGCCGTCCGTCCAGCCACGCCTCATCGGCCACATCGGCGAAATAGTGCTCATGGATGCGCAGGCAATCCTCCCGGGGCAACCCCAGCGCGTTGGCCATGTCCACCAGCGCGCTCTTCTCATGTTCGCTCAACCGGGCGTCGATCAGGCACTGATCCAGCAGGTCCGCGTATTCGGCCGCGGCATCCAGCATGACCGCATCGGCGTGATGGACGTCCGAGGCGCCGGGATTGCCCGACTGCAGACGATTCAGGAACGGGGACGCAGGTCTGTGCGCGGCATGGCTGTGCCTGGGCAACCACGGGCGGGGCCGCTCCTCGATCCGCGGCCATTCGAGCTCGGCCGCCGCTCGCAGCGCGGGCCGCCAGCCCTCCCAGTCGGGGATACCATGCAGGAAACCGCTGAGCAGCAACGCGGTCGCATGCGCGTCGCCCAGTGCGCTGTGCGCGTCGGCGTTGCGGATGCCCAGCTCGCGGCAGCAGTCGTCCAGACTGCGCAAGCCCAGGAACCGGTTGCTCAGCCGCAGCGTGCAGATCGACGTCGTGCGGTCCACCGGCGTCGCATACCCGAGCCGGTTGTACTCGGCGTTCAGGAACCGGGAATCGAAGACGGCGTTATGCGCCACGAACACGTACCCGTCGAGCCAATCGCGCAGCTCGGCGGCGATGCCGGCGAAATCCGGCGCATCCATCAGATCGGCGGCGTGGATGTGGTGCAGGTTGCTGGCCCCCAGGTCGCGCTGCACGCGGATCAGGGTCTCCGCCTCATCCTCCAAGGTGCCGTCCGGCGCCACATGCACGATGCCGACCTCGATGGCACGGTCGCCGCCCGACGGATTGATGCCGGTGGTCTCGAAATCGACGACGGCGAACCCCTTCGGTGAACGTTGTGCGCTCATACCCACTCCCTGTGTGAAGATCGGTCATGCATCGGAGGAATATGGTTCCAGCATAGCCAAGAATCATCGACCGCGCCGCGGGAACACGGACCTGCACGGTCGGTTTGGCCGTGCGGATTCGGAACACGGCGGATCACGGGGACGGATCTGCGCTACGATGTCCGGTAACGCCGCCGCGAACAAGGAGGTATGTCGATGGCGATCGCCGCATCCTGTGGATCATTGAACGCGCTGACGCTGGGATTGCCGACACGGGCTGCCGTGCCGGACGCCAAAGGCGTGCTGCCCAAACAGATGTTCATCGGGCGAGGGGCGGTATCGGCCAAGATCAAACAACGCTTCGCCACGGATATCGAATCGATCAGCATGCTGGCCATCCTGCGTCCCGCGACCACGGGTCTGGCGGAAAGCAGGCGCTTTCCGGAGATTCTGGTGCTGGGACTGCATGTGCCGAGCGGAGCGGCGGTGCCGGTGGAGGTGATCGACCATATCGCCGCCCAACGGCAGGGCGGCATCGTGTTCGTGTGCGTGCGCGACGGCGGGCCGCTGCCGGACGCCGAAACCGGGGAGCCGATCGCGTCCGACGCCGAACAGTGCGCGTTCGAGGTCCGGCGGAACGTGCCGGTCAAACCGGGGCATACGCCGATCACCAAGGTGCATGCCGGAGCATGGCGTCCGGCCGCCGGGTCGCGACTGACGGTGTACGGGACCACGATGGAGGAGCTGTGGGACTCGCTGTGTGCGCAGACCATCGCCGATGACATCGATGGGTCCGATATCGATGCGCGCATCGCGGCACGCGAACGCGCGACGTTCCTGGAATCCGAATACGCCAAGGCCAAGGCGGCGCATGCACGGGCCAGGACCACCGAACAACGCAACGCGGCCTACGGCAAGATGCTGGCGATCCGCAAGGAGCTGGCCCAGCTGAAGGTGTGAACCGCCAGGGCCCGCGCCGTCGGTTCAGCCGCGGACGAGCCTGATCCTCTCGATGTCGTCGCGGTGCGAGGCGCGGTAGATCACGAAGCGGTTGCCGATCACCTGTACGAGTTCGGCACCCAGACGTTCGGCCAGCTCCTCGCCGGCCTCCTTGGCGGTCAGGCCGGAGCCGTCGAGCACATCGCATTTGATCAGCTCGCGCTTCTCGATCGTCTCATCGGCCTGCTTGACGGCCGCATCGGACAGGTCGTTCTTGCCGACCTGGATGATCGGGTTGAGATGATGGGCCATCGTCTTGAGCTGCTTGATCTGCTTCTTCGTCAACGTCATGATCGTATGTGCCTTCCTGCCGTGGTGGTTCGTACCCGAGTGCGGCCGGCGGACCATGGCCGATGTCGGATCGTACAAGTATGCAAACGCCCATCTACGGTACGCGAAGGGGCGGAGAATCCCGGCGATAATCCTGTGGATGTGCGATAATGCCGGTGATATGCAGGGGAACCCGTTCGGGTTGAGAAAGGCTTCGGGCCTGACCCTTGGAACCTGTTGGCTGACACCATCGTAGGGAGACATCACATGACCGACAACACCGTACCGTCGTTCGACACCGCCACCATAACCCTGGAGCATGTGCCGCCGTTCGCGCAGCGGATGCGCGAGGCCGCCGACCTGGTCTGGGAGCAGGGCTACCGGCAGCCGTTCATCCGCGAACTCGGCGCCGGCACGCTGGCGCGCGAACGATTCGCCTTCTACCTGTTGCAGGATTACCGCTACCTGACCGAATACGCCAAGGTGCACGCGCTGGCGGCCACCAAAACCGACGCCCCGGAGATCATGGCGTTCATGGCGCAGGTCCAGCAGAACATCTTCGCCGTGGAAAGCAGCGTGCACCGCGCCTACATGGCCGGCTATGGCGTCACCGAGGAGGAGATGCTCAACGTGCGGCAGTCGGCGTTCGCCCGCGCCTACACGTCGAACATCCTCACCATCGCGTATTCCAAGCCGCTGATCGACATCCTCGTGGCCGTGCTGCCGTGCGCCTGGGTGTATGCCGATTACGGGCAGCGTCTGGCCCGCGAGTTCGCCGACACCCTGGATGCCAACCCGTACAAGAGCTGGGTCGACATGTACAAGACCGACGAGTTCTGGCAGGGCTCGGTGTGGCTGATCGACCACATCGAGCGGCTCGCCGCCGACCTGCCGGAGGAGCGCAAGCAGGAGCTGGTGGACATCTTCGTCACCGGTGTGGAGAACGAGTACATGTTCTGGGCCAGCGCCTATGACATGCACTACTCGTGGAAGCCGGAATGGGACCGCTGACCGTGCGCGATGCCTCCCAGCACGATGCGGCCCGGTGAACCGTATCGGACGGTTCACCGGGCCGCGGACATGCCGGGATGAGCGCGTCATGCCGGCTGCGGCGATGCCGGGTCAGTCGTCGATGCCCATGCGGCGTTCGAGCGAATCCTTGGCCTGGTCGATCTGATCGTCGACGGCGTCCAGCCGGTCCTCCAACGACCACATGGTGTTGCGGTCGATGGTCTTGGCCCGGTGCGCGTCCTCGACCTGGTCGTCCAGTCGGTCGATCTCATCGTCCAACGCCTCCAACGGTCGCGTGGCGTCGAAGTACGCCTGCGGACGGTCGGCGGGGGCGGATGGCACGGTCACGGCATCGGCCGTGGACACCGCGTCGGCCGCACGGGACTCCAGGTCGGCGATCGCCGCCTCGAACCCGGCCTGATCGGTTGGTGCAGCCGGGGTTGAAGCGGAGGAACCGCCATCCGTGGCCGTTCCGGAATCGGACGACGTGGTCCCGTCGCTGGCGGACGAGCCGGTGGAACCGGCCCGGAGGTCCTCGATCTCACGTTGCATGGTATCGAGGCGGTGCAGGATCTCGTCGGTGGCGTCGTCGCGGCCGACGCAGCCGCCCAGTGCGGTGGATAGGGCGGCGGTCAGGCACAACGCGGCACCGATGCTACGCAGTGTCTTGCTCATGGAAACCAGTGTAGCCGAGCACGGCCCGCGCTATGGCGTATGAATCACAGATTGCGGATCTCGGCGCCGAACGGCCACAGGGCCAGCTTGGCCATCTTGAACGACTGCAGGCCGAACGGGATGCCGATGATGGTGATGCAGTTCACCAAACCCGCCGCCACATAGCCCAGCGCCATCCACCAGCCGACCAGGATCACCCACACGATATTGACAAGCGTCGAACCGATGCCGCCGCCGTAGTCCACGGTCTTGCCGAACGGCGTCAGCGTCAGCGTGGCCATCTTGAAGCATTGCAGTCCCAGCGGGATGCCGATGATGGTGATGCACAGCACCAGACCGACCAGCGCCCAGCCGATCGCAATGAACAGTCCGCCCAGCAGGATCCATAAGATGTTGCCTAAGAGTCTCATGTCTTAAGCATACGCACCGGACGCTGTACTTCGCCATCAGGGGATACCCTGAACCGGTCAGGGCATCTGAAGCGCCATCAGGGCGAACAGATAGAGCATGGCCACGGTGACGAACAGCAGATCGCGCCGGCGTACGCGCATCCGCCGCCAATGCGTGCGATGCGCACCCTCCTCATAGCAGCGCGCGTCCAAGGCGAGCGCCAGATTGTCCGCATGGCGCAGTGTGCCGGCGAACACCGGCACCACAATCGCCGTCAGCGCGCGCAGTCGTTTGGCCGGGGAACCGGTTTCGATGTCGCCGCCGCGCGCCGACTGCGCATCGATGACCGCATGCGCCTCGCGTGCCAGTGTGGGCAGGAACCGCAGCGCCAGGCTCAGCACCAGGGCGATCTCCTGGGTATGCACGCCGAACCGCCGCAACGGTGAGAGCAGCGACCCGATGGCATCGGTGAGCGCGGTTGGCGTGGTGGTCTCCATCATGATCGCGCCCAGAACAATGACAAGCGCGAATCGCAGCGTGTACAGCGCCGCGGTCTGCACGCCGCCCGTCGTGATGGTCAGCGGTCCCCATGCGGCCAGCACGTCGCCGCCGCGCGCGAAGAAGAGGTTGAGCAGTCCCATCACCACCAGCATGCTCAGGATCAACCGCACCGCGGCGAGCAGCCGCAACGGGTTCAGCCTGCCGACGGCGATGATCCCCGCGGTCAGCGCGGCCGCCAGCCCCAGCTGCCACGCGTTCGAGATGGCGAACGCCGTGAACATCAACACCAGGAACGTCACCATCTTGACCCGTGGATCCAGGGTTCCCAACGGTCCGCTGCCTTCCGCGCCGGTGCGGGCGGACTGCGTGTGCGGCGGCTGCCCCATGGTGATGATCCGGGCGCCCATCGCCGCGGCTTCGGCGGCGGAATGCGTGATGACCAGCACGGTGACGCCTTGGGCGCGCAGCGTGCGGATGAGATCATGGATCCGTGCGCTGGCCCGGGCATCCAACCCCGCGGTCGGCTCGTCCATGATGAGCACATCCGGCCGGCAGGCGAGGACGCCGGCGATGGCCGCCAGCCGTTGCTGGCCGCCGGACAGGGCGAAGGGGGAACGGTCGGCGAGATGGCCGATCCGCAGCAGCTGCAACGCCCATTCGACGTGCTCGCGCACCGCGGCCTCGGGCAGCCCCTGATTGCGCGGCCCGTAGGCCACATCCTGCGCCACCGTGTCGGCGAACAGCTGCCGTTCCGGATGCTGCATCACATAGCCGACGTGCCGGCGTAACGCCCGTCGCTGCGTGCGGGAGGCCGTACGCGGTTTCCGCACATGACCGGTTTCGGCTGTACCTGATCGGCGCTCTCGTGCGGTGGTGCGTCGGCCGCCGCGGACGAGCGCGACCGGGACCCCCGCCACGGTGATCGATCCGTCGTCCGGCCGTTCCAGCGCGCACAGCAGGCGCGCCAGCGTGGTCTTGCCCGCGCCGTTGTGCCCCATCAGCGCCACGGTCTCGCCGCGTGCGATGTTCAGCGACAGGTCGTCGATCACCGGCGACGTCTGGCCCGGGTATGTGAAGAAGACATGCTCGACGGCGATGATCGGTTCGGAATCAGGCTGCGGTTCGTCGCCACCGTCGGAGTGCGGGCGCGGTTGGTCGGCTGAAGCGGCACGGGCGGCGTCGTCCCGACGCGGGCGCCCCTCCGATACGATCCGCCCGGATTCCATGCGGATGACGCGATCCGCCCGCAGCGTTTCATCGGCATGGTGGGTGATATGCACGATGGTCACGCCGCGCGCCTGCAGGCTGTCGAGAACCGCCATGACCTCGGCCCGGGCGGCCCCGTCCAGCATGGCGGTCGGCTCGTCGAACACGACCATCGCCGGATGCATCGCCATCGTGCCCGCAATGGCGATGCGCTGCTGCTGGCCGCCGCTCATCACCGTCGGATCCGCGGCTCGCGACTCGGTCATGCCGACCGCTTGCAGAGCCTCGGCGATGCGCCTGCCGATGTCGGCATGCGCGATGCCGAGATTCTCCGGGCCGAACGCCACATCGTCCTCGACCACCGTGGTGACGAGCTGGTCCTCGGGATTCTGGAACACCGCGCCGATGCCGCGGCGCGCCCGGCGGTAGGCATCCGGATCCGGGCCGGCATCGCCGTCGAACACCCGTTCGCCCAGCACCGTGACGGTGCCCGCGTCCGGGGCCGCAAGCCCGGCGACGATCCTCGACAGCGTGGACTTCCCCGAACCGTTCGGGCCGACGATGCACACGCGCTCGCCGGCCCGAACGGTCAGATCCACGCCGTCCAACGCCCAGGTCACCCCGTTGTCGTAGCTGAAACGGACGCCGCGCAACGCCACGGCGACGTCGTCGGTCGGCTGCGCGGTCATCGGTTGAGCAGATTCGAGATCGGCTTGTAGATCAGGAACGTCACCACGCCGTGCACCGCCAGTTTGGCCAGGTTGAACGGCAGCAGCGCCGGTACGATCATGGCCGCCACCTGTTCGACCGTCATATCCGCGTAGATCGGCGTGACCAGCAGATTGCCGATGATCGCCACCACCAGCGCCACCACGGCGCCCGCGATGATGCCGATCAGCGCGCCACGGCGTGTGCGCAGCCGGCGGTAGACCAGCGCGGCGGGCACGCTCATCGCCAGCGCCACGGCGATCGCCATCAGCGAACCCCACGGATCGGCGAACACATGCGGCACGAAGCCGAGCACGCTCACCAGCACCGCAGCGGCCGGACCGTACGCAAAGCCGGCCACCAGGCACACGATGCCGGACGGGTCGTACTTCAGCCACGGCACGCCCGGCATCAGCGGGAACTCGATGAAACTGACCGCCATCGACAACGCGACGAACAATGCGTACACGGCGATGCGGCGCGTGGACCAGCGTCCCGAATCGGCCACGCCGGTGGCATGCGTCGAAGCGGACGACGCGGACGGGACAGATGTGGAATGGGTATCGGTATGCGAAGACACGCTCATGCGAGCACCTCGTTTCTTCCATCCGGACTGTAACCGTTGGCTCCGGAATCGCACCGGATCAGCCGCATTCGCGGGTCGCGGGCTCCGGCGGCCACCGTTATGAACCCCGGTTGCGCCGTTACCGCCAGTAAGGAATTGCACCTTCCCTGAAACTTGCGTTTCCATTCGTACAGCCACCGCGGGACGAACGGCGGCGGTGCGGCCGCATGCCGGACGATGCGCGCGACGGTTGCCCGGTGGCGACGGTGGGTGCAACAATGGAGGACATGACTGTACGCAAGAAGAACAGCTCGCAGGCGCGACATGCCGAGAAGCCGGGGATCGAGAAGCTGGCGATCGTGGTGGTGACCTACAAGCGGCAGGAGCTGCTGCACACCCTGTTCAAGTCGCTGCTGGACCTGACCCAGGCGCCGTGGCGCATCATCATTGTGGACAACGAGCACAGCGACGAGACGCGCGGCATGGTCGAGGGGTTCGCCGCCGATGTCAAACACCAGTGGGGCGATACGGTGCCCGACCTGAGCGGCAACGGGGGCCGCGTGGTGTATGCGCCGCAATCCGACAACCTCGGCGGCGCGGGCGGGTTCTCGGCCGGTGTGAAGAAGGCGTACGAGCTGGGCGCCGCCTGGTTCTGGGTGATGGACGACGATGTGGCCGTGCTGCCGGACGGCATCGAGAAGCTGGCGAAATGGACGAAGCGCCACGAGGTCATCCAGGGCAGCCGATACGACTACGACGGCGGTCCGTTCTACTGGCAGTACCAGTTCATCGTGCCGTTGGGCATCCCCAACCCGATCGCCCCGTCCGCGTTCGGCAAGGCCGGGTATCGGGTGATGAACACGCTGTGCTTCGAGGGAGGCCTGTTCAGCAGGCGGATCGTGGAACGGATCGGCCTTCCCGATCCGCGGTTCTTCATCTACTGGGACGATACGATGTACGGGTATCGGGCCAGCAAGGTCACCAATCCGATCGTCGTGCCGGACGTGGTGCTGCGCCGCACGCGCGAGATCGGCAACTGGGATATCGCCGGCGTGCGCCAGCTGAACTCCACATCGGATATGAACCGGTACCATATCATGCGCAACCGCGGGTACATGGCCCGGTATTTCATGGCATACGGCGATTTCCGCCCGTTCCTGTTCGCCGTGGGCACGTTGGCCACGGCCGCCAAGGAGGTCATCCGCCTGGTGGCCGTGGACCGGGAGCATCTGCGCACCGGTCTGGTGCAGATCGCCAAGGGCTGGTGGGATTCGCGCAAGCTGCTGCACGACCCCACCTGGCAGCCCATGCCTCCGCTTACCGGTGAATGAACAACCCTCCGTCGCCCCACGCCCAGGTTCCGGAGCCTGCGCCGATCTGGAAATGCAGCTTGGCGATGCCCAGATCGTTGAGCGCCTGACCGCTTTCCACATTCGGGTCGATCATCGCCGCCGCGGTGTCATCGTCGGGGTTGTATGAGAAGACGATCGGCTGGCGGTTCATCGCGCTCGGCGCCTTCATCGCGGCCTGCACGCCGGCCTTGAACCAGTCGGGCGCTGCGGCGCGCGCCTCGTCGCTCATCGGCGCGGTGAACTGCTCGTATGTCTTCGACTCGCGGTGCGCATCGCGGATCGCCACCAGCTCGGCATAGCTCTTCGCCATGCGGTCGAGGTGCCGTTCCGGATACCCGATGACCACGCCCAGATACAGCTCCTCGCCGGCGGACAGCCGGCAATGGCGGGCCCGCTTCGCTGCGGTCCCAGCTGCCGCCGACCCAGCAGGTGCCCAGGCCCCGCAACGTGGCCGCCAGCACCACGCGTTCGGTGTAGAAGCCGGCGCGCTCGCGGGCCTCGTCGTCGTCCTTCGGGCCGACGACGGCCAGATAGTTCGCGGCGTTGTTCAGATGTCCGGAGGCGTTGGCGTCGGCGAACACGGCCGGCTGGTCGCGCACCAGCTGGATGTGCGCATCGGCGAGCATGTTGACCGCGTCGATGGTCATATCGAGCTGTCGGGCCGTGTCGTCGTCGATCGGGTCGGGGTCGTAGGAGCGGATGGATGTGCGGATGTTGACCGCATCGATGAGTTGTGTATGTTCTGCCATGGTTCCATTATCGCGCGCTGGCATCGCTGGCGATGCGTTTCGCCAACGGTTGATCCTATCGCCGGGCCGGTGCCCCTGTCATCGTGTTCCCGGCTCGGAGGCGGACCGATTATGTTGCTGGAACGACAGTTCGTGCATACGTTTGCATTGCATGGTGTGTTGGCGTGCGTGTCGGTGCGGGCACGCGATAGAATGCGGGTACCGGGTTAACCACCAAACCTTCTACGAGAGAGGTCAACGATGATTGAAACAGCACAGGCGTTTGGCGTGGATATCGGCGGCTCCGGCATCAAGGCCGCGCCCGTCAATCTGGAGAAGGGCGAGTTCGCCGAACCGCGACTGAAGATTCTCACCCCGGAAGTCTCCACCCCGGAAGCGGTGGCCGCCATCGTGCGTCAGCAGCTTGAGCACTTCGAGGTGCCCGAGACCGCACCGGTCGGCATCGCGTTCCCGGCCCCGATCAAGCCCGGCAGGCCGCTGGACTTCATGGCCAACCTCGATCAGTCCTGGATCGGCGTGGATGTGACCGCCGTCTTCTCCGAGGCCTGCGGCCGTCCGGTCGTCGTGGTCAACGACGCCGACGCGGCCGGTCTGGCCGAACAGCAGTACGGTGCCGCGCAGGGCCAGAACGGCTTGGTCATCGCCACCACGCTGGGCACCGGCATCGGCACCGCGCTGATCTACAACGGCGTGCTGATCCCGAACAGCGAGCTCGGCCATATCGAACTGCCGAAGGGCAAGGGCGACGCCGAGAAGTACGCCGCCTCCTCGGTGCGCGAGCGCGAGGAGCTCGGCTACAAGAAGTGGGCGAAGCGCCTGACCAAGTACTACGGCCTGATGGAGAAGTACTTCAACCCGGACCTGTTCGTGGTCGGCGGCGGTGTCAGCCGTCAGAGCGACAAGTTCCTGCCGTACATCGACATCAAGACCCCGATCGTTCCCGCCAAGCTGCGCAATGAGGCCGGCATCGTCGGTGCCGCGTACTTCGCCAGCACCAAGCAGTGACGTTCCTCACTGAACGTTGATGATAACGCCGTCCCGGATGAAGGGGCGGCGTTATCATTTGGACGCAGTGAGTTGGCGATGCTGCATCATAGGGCTTGAATCAGGGCTGCCGGCTGCCGGTCGCCGGCTGCCGGCCGCCGGCTGCCGGTCGCGGCGTGTACAGTGGAGTCGTGCGTTTCTCATCCCGTGTCGACATCAGCGAACCCAATCCCATCGCCCAGGCCGAGGCCGTGGCGCGCCGCAACGGCATCGCCCTCGGTAAGCTGAACGATTCGAATCCCACACGCCACGGCCTGGCCCCGGTGCAGGTGCCGGGAACGTACGCCGCCGACCCGCGCGGCGACCGTACGGCGCGCGAGGCGCTGGCCGCGTTCCTGACCCGGAGGTCGTCGGACGGTCCACGTGAGACGGACATCCGCCATGCGGATAACACCGGTGTCCGCTCGGACATTGCGGATGCAGCCGACACCACGCACCGGAATGATGTCGCCGGTCTTGGCATCCGCCCCGTCGATCCCGACCATCTGTATCTGCTCAGCTCCACATCGCAGGCGTATTCGTGGCTTATCAAGCTGCTGTGCGACGCCGGCGACGCGGTGCTCGCGCCGAAACCCGGCTATCCGCTGATCGAATCGATCGCGCGTCTGGAATGCGTGGACACGATCGAATACCAGCTGCAATACGACGGTTCCTGGTTCATCGACACGGCGGAGCTCGAAGCCCTGCTTGACGGCGCGGACGGCGGCCGCATCCGCGCGCTGGTGCTGATCAATCCGAACAATCCGACAGGCTCCTATGTCAAGCCGGCCGAACGTGAGGCCATCGTGGCGATGTGCCGGGCGCATGACGTGGCGCTGATCGCCGACGAGGTGTTCTACGACTACGCGTTGGAGCCGTTCGACGGCAACGCGCGGCTGGCGGGGGAGCCGGGCGTGCTCACCTTCGCACTCGACGGATTCTCGAAGATGCTGGCGGCCCCGCACGCCAAGGTCGGCTGGATCCAGGTGTCCGGCCCGGCGGAAGACGTCGCTGAGGCGATGCGCCGACTCGACGTCATCGCCGACGACTACCTGCCGATGAGCGATATCATCGCCGGGCGGATTGCCGGGTTGCTGGAGGCCGCACCCGCGCAGACCATGCGCGTGCGGGGACGCGTGCTCGGCAACCTGAGCACGCTTCGGCGCCTGCTGGCTGATGACCCGCTGGGGGTGACCTCGCTGCTGCGACCGGAGGGCGGTTGGAACGTGCTGCTGCGTGTGCCGTCCGTCATCGATGAGAACGAGCTGGTGCTGCGGCTGATCGCCGACCATCGGCTGACCGGCCAGCCGGGATATTTCTTCGATATGGCTTCGAACGGGTACCTGGCGGTTTCACTGCTGCCGGAGCCCGACGAGTTCGCGCGCAACATCCGCGCGGTGCTGGATACCGTGGCCGATATGATGGCGTAACCCATCCGACGGCATGGTCCGGCGGGGATACCGGTGCGGTTACCGCTGCGCCTTGGCGGCCTCGAACCTGGCTCGGACCAAATCGTTGTAGAAGGCCACGGCGTCCGCCGGCACGCCATCGAACACGATGCGGTGGTCGTCGAGCACCAGCGTGCGGTCGATGGCGTATTCGGGGCGCACGATCATCTCGGTGTCATGCGTGGCGAACACGACCTGCTTGTTGTAGCCGAACAGGGCCCTGGCCACATGCGCGGTGCCGATCTCATCCAATCCCTTGGTTGGCTCGTCGGCCACAATGGCCGCGGGGGAGAAGCTCAATGCGGAGGCGATGGCCAGCAGATGCCGTTTCTCGGAATCCAAGGCCGAGGCGGGCTGTCGCGAGACTTCCGCCAGACCGAAGTGGGCGAACAGGTTGCCGATGATCGCCTGCCGTTCCGACTCGGGCACCTTGTGCTTCTTCAGCGGCTCGTCGATGGCTTCGGCGATGGTGGCCGCCTTGTAGTAGCTGTTCGGGATCTCCTCGCGCCGCACCCGGCCGATGATGTCCTCGATGCGCTTCAGGTCGCGCTTGACGGCGGGATTCAGCGATTCCTCGCCGCCTGCGATGCTCACGGTGCCGCTCGTGGCGGTCAGTGCGCCGTCGAGCAGTTTGAGCAGCGTGGTCTTGCCGGACCCGTTCAGGCCGATGAGGGCCACACGTCGTTCGCTGATGGTCAACGAGGTCGGTTCCAGACCGACATTGCCGTCATCGTACGTGTATCCGGCATCGGCCAGCGTGAACGTGAGCGCACTCGGCGCGGGGGCTGTCGGCTTGCGGCCCATCAAAGCGTCAAACAATCCCATAGGCGACCATTGTACCGATGCAAGGTTGCGTGAATGTGCAGGATTGCGGGATCAGGCGAAGTAGAAGCCCTTGAAGTCGTATTCGTAGACCCGGTAGATGTAGCTCGTGTTGAGCTTCATGCGGTACTGCGCCAGCAGCTCCCCGGTCGATTCGTCGTACACGCCGAACAGCCCCTGCAGGCCGGAGTCGATGAGCACCCGCCCGCCATCGAGCTCCTGCGCCGAGCTGACCAGCGGCGAATACGGCACGTCGAAGGCGTTGACCTCGGTGTAGGTGCCGGCGTTCTCGTCGACCAGATACCGACGGTACTGCGAGTAGGCCCCCTCGGTGGCGATGCTGTACTTGGTCACGATGCCGTCGATCACGGTCCAGTCGAAATCCGGCCGCGTCTGCGCCGAACCGTAGTTGTTGTCGAACATGTACAGATAGTACTGGCCGTCCGGCAGCGCCGGATCGTCCACGTAGGTGATCGAATGCTGGCCGCCGGTGTCGGGGAAGTCGCCCACCTTGGTCAGGAAGTCATCCTCCTGCGGCGTGCCCGCCCATACCGAGGGTTCGCCGATCATGTAGTCGAGCGTCGGCGTGCCTTCCAGGTCGTCGATCTTGATGATGGTGGAGGTCTCGCGCGCCGACAGCAGCGCCGATCCGTCCGGCAGCATCTGGATCGTATTGAAATGGATCCAATCCCACTTGCCGGTCGCCGAAAGATCCGACTCGTCGATGCCTGCGTGGTCGGTGGACATCTTGTATTCGGGGAACATGTCGCCCATGTCCAGCAGCGGCGTCACCTTGCCGGTGTCCGTGTCCAGCTTGACGATCTGGTCCTGCACGCAGCCGTCGCCGCGGTTCAGCTCGGTGGCCAGCAGCACCAGGTTCTGGTCGGCGTCGAACGCGTAATCGTGGTGCAGGATGTACCTGTCTCCCAGGTCCAGGATCTTGACGAGCCGCCCGAGCCGGTCCATCGCCGCCATCTTCTCGGTGGACGCGGAGAACCACATCAGGCCGTCGTCGTCGAACAGCAGGCGATGGCTGCGGTAGAACAGGATCGGCACCTCGCCGCGCAGCACGCCGTTGGCGTCGTAATAGAACATGAAGTCCTGATCGTCGCTGTCGTTGCCCAGGATCGCGTACAGGCCGTTGCCCAGATCGGTGCCCTCGGCCGGCTGGACCGGCTGCTCCAGCCGCACCTCCTCGGTGCCGAGCAGGCCCAGCCCCTCGCGTTCGATGACGCGTTCGGTGGTGCCGCCCGTCTCGTCGGTGATGGTCAGCGTGATCGTGTTCGTCCGGTCGGGCAGCAGGCCGAGCACCAGGAACTCGTGCTCGGTCGTGGCCCCGTCGACGCCCTCGTAGGCATCCGCGGAGAAGTCCGGGTAGCCCTCGGCCGCCACCGTGTAGCTGACGGTCGCCGGCTGCTCGGTGGTGAAATAGACGTACAGCGAGCGCGTGTTCGTGGCGTAGGGGTCGTCCTTGACGTAGATGTCGTCGATGGTGCGGGGCTCCTCGTCACGTTCGGCGATGAGCTGTTCCTGCCGCATCTGTTGGAAATCGGCGGTGTAGACGTTCTCGACCAGCGCGTTGAGCCGCTCGATGCGGGTCTGTCGGACGGTTGCGTTGACGTCGGGCTGCGGCAGCAGGCAGAGCAGTGCGACGACGATGACCGCGATTGCGGCGAGGATCCAGCGCAGCGTACGGGGGTGCAGGCGTGTGGTGAAACGGCTCATCGGATGACTGGCCTTCCGTTCCTTGACATGACGACTGATGTGTTGGATACGTGGCACTGTTATACGCCGATAACCTGACGAATCGCTCGCGATTGTCCAATACGCGGCTGCAAGCGCCGTCAGAACAGCGTGAACCAGGAGCGTGCGGTGTGATACAGTCCGGAGTTCACGCCGATGAGGGCGTCGTCGCGTCCGGGCACGAAGAACCCGAGGAGGGTGACGGCGAGGGTGGCCAGCAGGATGAGCAGGATGAGCAGACGGCGCAGTCGCAGCGCCGGAGCGTGGGAGTCCACGGCGCCGGTGATGACGAGGAGGGCGGGCAGCGCGGCCAACGCCAGCAGCCAGGCGAAGTCGATCATATACCGCCAACCGAGGCCGCCCTCCCACGCGTCGAACGCCAGCAGCGTCAGCCCCAGCGCCAATCCGCAGGCCAGCAGGCCCCAACAGCCGCTGCCGCGCAGCCGGCGGCGCAGGAACGGCAACGCGAAGGCCAGCATCAGCAGCGGGCAGAGCATGAACAGGCCGCCGATCATCTCCTCCGCATACGCCCAGGACGGCAGCGGCGTGGGCGATAGCGCCAGGAACGGGAACCCTGCCGTGAACCGCAGCGGCAGGAACAGATAGTAGGCCATCAGCAGCGGGAAGGTGTCCGGCGCGGGCGTGAAGCGCGTCATATCGGTGACCGTGAACTGGTAGCTGTTGCCGAAGTCCAGCGGGGAACCGAACCGGGCGGCGTTATAGGCCAGCAGCGGCAGCACGATGCACACCGCCGGCACCAGCACCGCCATCGGCATGCGCAGCGCCTGCCACACGCCGATCGACCGCTGCCGGATGCGGTCGTAGAGTGCCTTCAGCTGCGGCCAGAACAGCGGAATCCCCAGCAACGCCACCAGTGCGAACGTGGGGCGGCACCCCAGGTTCGCGGCGATGCACAGCGCCCCGCCGGCCAGATGCCCCAGCTTCAACGGCGCGTCGTCGGGGCGGGGCGGACGCCGGCGAGGCATCGAGGCCCCCAGCCATAGCCACAACCCCAGCGTGGACAGCAGCAGCGAGGCGGCGCAGGGGATCGAGTAGAAATTGGTGCGGAACCACAGGTACGGCGCATTCGACCCCACCAGCACGAACGCGATCGCCATCGACGTGGCGGCCAGCGAGGTGCGCGGCGCGATACGCCGGATCAGCCGGATCATCAGCAGACACGCGAACACCAGCACGCCGAACATCAGCACCAGCTCGGCCACGCCCGACGGCAGCATCCGCCCCGTGGCCAGCTGATAGGGCACGAACAGCAGCACCGCCGGCAGCACGCCGAAATACGAGTACCAGTGCCCGTCGTAATACGCGTAATCCCAGAACAGCTGCACGCCATCGGCCAGCAGCCGGCTGCGCGTGGCCGCATCATACGGATTCTGCACGGCCTGCAACGCCGAATCCACCGGCAGATCCACCCATACGCGCCCGTGGATCAACGCGTCGGCCACCCGGCCGTACTGTTCGAAGTCATAGGTGTACGCGTTCGGCTTGCTGAAACTGAGCGCGGTCGGATCCGAGGCCAGCTGCGCGGACAGCTGCATGGCCACCGGCACCAGCGTCGCCGCCGCGGCCGCCGCCATCACCGCGGCGAACGCCAGCCGCTGCCTGCGGCTCGACGGATCCAACGTGATCCGCCACAGCCGCGAACCGGGCCGCCACAACGCCACCAGCAGCGCAATCGCCGCCATCGCGGCCACGCGCAGCCAATCGAAGGAGAACGGCACGCGCACATTGGCATGAACCGCGGCGATCGGCACCACCGACCCGGCCGATTCGGCGATCCACAGCCGCACGGTGTCATTCGCCCGCACCCTCAGATACAGGGAGCGCGGCGCGCTGACCGCCACCGACGTCATCCGTCCCGCATGTCCGTCGCCATCGACGCGCACGTACATCGTCCGATAGGGGGCGTCCGCCGCGTCCGCCGCCGCGAGCACCTCCCCGGGCACCGGATCGATGCGGATATAGGAGGACGTGCCGTCGGCGGGCACATCCAGATACGCCTGGGTCTGGTCGGTGACCACCAGCATGCCGTCCTCGCGGCGCTCCAGACCCAGTCCCATGGCATTCGACGCCGACGCCGTGTCCGTGCTGGCGGCCAACGTGGTCCAGAACGGCATGTTGGCCGCCACGCATTCCAGGCAGGCGATGACCACGGCCACGATCAGAACGGCCAGCAACGGGCGGCGATGTCGGGAAGAGTTCACCCGATTATTCTAACGGCTTCATGTCTGAGTGAATTGGGAGAATGACAACCATGTCTTCATTCAACTCCCGATCGCATGGCCTTGCGCGGGCGCGTCATGGCGTGCGCACGGTCCTTGAGATGCTCCGTACCCTGGCCGGCTCCGTAACGGGGAACCGCCCGCATGGTGCGCTGCAGGGCAACGCCTTCGACAAGGCGGTCCGCTCGCCCGAGGACATGCTGGGGGAGTTGAAGCGGCAGGCGATGACGCTCACGCCGCTGGTCAAGCGCCGGCTGTTCGACGGCTTCGACGGCGTGCCGGAGAAGCTGCGCCTGGGCTGGGCGCAACTGCCCGGCAACGGGTCCAGGTCGTTTTCTCTCGGCGTGTTCGTGGGGCGTGACCGGTTTTGCCAGATCGCGCTCGCCGACGCGCAGGGGCGCGTGTTCGTGGGCGACGATCCGAGGATGGACACCCACGGCATGGAGCCCCGGTTCATGTTCAGCCGGGAGGAGGAGGTGACGCTGCCGTCCGTTCCGGGGCGTGAACGGGACGGGAAGCGCAGGGCGATCCGCGGCGGCGTGGTGGGCCGCGACGCGCGCGGGCGGATGATGTGGCTGGCCTCATGGCTGAAATCCGGCAACCGGTACACGCTCGAACAGATGCGCGCGAACCTGCCCGAGTCCATGCGCCGCGACCTGGAATACCGGGACGCGATCGCCATCGCGTTCTTCGCCGCGTACATGCTGCCGCAGATGCAGGGGCTGCTGCTGGGATTCGGCTCGGGCAACATCTTCCGCAGGCTCAACCGGGAGGCGCCGATGGGGGCGATCCGCCGTTCCCTGCGCGACACGATGGAGGCCCGCGCGCACGGGTTGCGCGCCTCCGGGCTGGAGGACCACTTCGCCGACCTGATGCGCGAGGCCGGCGTGCTGGACGCCACGACGGGACTGGAGGCCGTGCACGGCGCCGAACCGCTGCACCTGTACACCTCCACCTATTCCGGCTGCTACTTCTTCGCATGGGACGCCACGATGACGTTCGGCCCGGTGCTCAAATCCCTGAGGATCGAAGGCAACCTCAACCGGTTCGCCGCGGTGAGCGCTTGGCTGGAACGCAACGCCCGCCTAGGCCTGCAGCCCACGGAGGACACGGTCACCCGGGCCCAGGCCGCGCAGATCGATATGGCGCTGCTCCACGATCCGGCCCTCATCGCCCTGCACCACGCCGATGGCGATGACATCGACATCGACCCGTTGCACGACGACGGCATCGCCGCGGTCGTGCGACTGGTGGAGGAGGCGCGCTCCCTCGCCGTCGAGATCGGCGCGAAGCATCCCGACCCCGCGCAGACCGCCCACGAACCCGGTCAGGGGTCCGAGCCGACGGACGCCGACGGATCGGAATGGGTGTACCGGCAGACCATGTCGCTGCTGCTGCGCCGGCTGCGCCTGCCGTACCGGTTCGACGCGGAGATCCGCTCGAACCTTGCGGAGGGCAACGTGGCCATCGCGTTCACGACCGCCGGCGCCTCGATGATGCCGGAAAGCCGGTATGACGCCGACCGGCACGGTTGGGTGGCGATCGACGAGCACCAGCGCGCCGCGATGAGCTCCGCGTACAACCTGCGCGTGGGACTGATGATCGCCGCGCTGAGCTTCGGCGCCGACAGCCGTGTGAGACGCGTGTCGCTGCATATCGATTCAATCGGCCTGGAGGAGGCCGTGGCCGAACAGGACAGCGCCATCAGCGAACTGATGAGCCAGGCGCTGCACATGTTCGAACGCATCCGCACCTCGGAGGCCGGGCTGGGCGGCGCCAAGGGCGATCCGAAGGACGGCGACGTGCACGGCGACCCCGCGCGCCGGCATATCCTGCAATCCGACGATCCGCTGGAGCAGACCGACGCCGCCGACGCCCCCGGCCAGCATCCGGCGGCGGAGGGCGAGGAGGCGCAACGGGCGGACGAGTCGAATATCGACGCGCAGTTCGAGGACCTGATGCGCGACGTGGACATCGACGAGATGATGTTCGCGGCGCCCGAGGATGTGCAGGACGCCGGCGGCGTGGCGGAAGCCACCGACATCGCCGACGGCGGGGACGGGGACGATCCGCTGGAGGCGTTGCGGAGCAATCCGACCGTGCGCAACCTGGTGACGGTCACGTTCGAACGCGACGATTTCCTCGCGCTGCTGCGCCGCGACGGGCTCAACCATCCGTTGGAGACCTACCGGCGCTTCGACGCGGTGCTGGACGTCGACGCCGATGGGGGACTGCGGCCGGTGGACGCGCAGTTCGACCTGCGCGACAGCCGGTTCTCCCCGGTCGGATCCCAGGAGGAGCCCGAACTGGCCGAGGCGGTGTTCGCCAGGCCCGTGGCCCGCATCCTGGGCACCCGTGACGTGACGGGCCTGTCGATCCAGCGCGTTGACCTGCTGCAGCGCGGCGTGGCGGAGTTCCACCGGCTCGCCGCGGACGGCTCGATGCCGACCGTGGCCAAGGCGCAGCAGGCGATGGCATTGATCGAACGCATCGACGACCCCGAACTGACCGCATTGGCCCCGCAGGTGACCAGCGCCCTGATCGACGGCACGGACACCCCCGATTTCGAGTTCAGCCTGTCGGCCGACCTGGACGCCGAACGGCTCAAGGCGCGAGACCTGCTGTTCTCCGGCCGCGCCGAGCAGGCGATCGGGACGGCCGAAGCGGCGCTCGCGCATGTCGAATCGCTGTTCGCCGCGGTGGACGGCGTGCCCCGGTACTTCAACTCGTATGCGGAGCGCGTGGTGTACAACCGCCTGTTCGCCACGCCGGGCGAGCGCACGGTGCTCATCCCGGACAACGTGTTCTACACGCATATGGAATTGGCCGACATCCTCTCCCAGCTCAAGGGCGTGGAGGCGGCGCTGCCGCATCTGAACGCGATGGTCTCCTACGCGCCCGCCTACTCGTTGTCGCACATGAAGCTGGCCGTGCAGCTGGCTCGCAACGAGGATTGGGATTCGGCGCGCGCCGCCTGCCTGAACGCGTTGCGCGTGGCCCTGGACCGCGACGACGCCGCGTTCGCATACTACCGGTTCGCCTACGCCGAATGGATGCGCGACCAGTTCGAGGTGGCCGCGGCCGCCTATCTGATGAGCGAGCGCATCGCGCCGGGGCGGATCGGCGCGTTGGACGCCGAGCTGAACGAGCTGCTCGCCCGGGCCCACTCGCAGTGCCTGAACGTGCCCGAAAGCGCGGAGGAGGCGGCCAAGGTGCTGGCCGACCATGGCCTGCCGGTATGGCCGCACACCGAGGTCGCCTCGATCGTGCGCAAGGCGGCCCGCGTATGCGTGGACCAGGGCATGTTCGTGCCGGCCCGCACGCTGTCCGTGGCGGCGGCGCGCATGGACGACACGGGCCATGACGGCATCGACGTGGTTCAGGCCCAGTTCCTGCGCTCCTTAAGTTCCTGAACGTCGGGCGGCTTTCCGGTGCCGTCCGGCGGGCCCGGGGCCGTTAGAATCGAATGAGTATCGAACAGTCTAGACGCGGGGAGCAACGATGAGCAGGACGCCTTCCAGCCCTGAATCCGAACAGCTGGCGTGGGATTTCGACGTTGTCGACGGCTCGGAGCAGACGCCGGCCGAAGCGGAGGCACCGACCGGCGCCGCAGCGTTCGCCCCCGGATCGGCGGCCTGGATCGGCGCGCTGCAGGCGAACGACGCGGACGCGATGCGGCTGTCCGCGCTGGATGCGTCCGCATTGGACGTGGACGATGCGGCCCGGCTGTGGGCCAAGGTGGCCGCGTGGGTGGAGTCCGACCAGATCGCCTACTACATCGACGATGCGCCGGTGTCCTCCGACGCCGCCTACGATGCGCGCATGCGCTGCCTGAAGGCGTTGGAGGAGGCGTTCCCCTCGCTGGATTCGCCGCAGTCGCCCACGCACCGCGTCGGGGGCACATTCTCGAACGAGTTCGCCTCGGTCCGGCACCCCTCGCGCATGATGAGCCTGGACGACGTGTTCTCGATCGAGGAGCTGCGTGACTGGTACGACGGCGTGCGCCGCGACCTGGACTGGCCCGAGGGCCGGGCGCTGCCGATGAGCTGCGAGGTCAAGATCGACGGCCTGGCGCTGAACCTCATCTACCGCGGCGGCGTGCTCGAACAGGGACTGACCCGCGGCGACGGTGTGACCGGCGAGGACATCACGCTGAACGTGCGCACCATCGCCTCGATCCCGCAGACCCTGGGCGGCGATTCCTCGGACGTCCCCGACTTCGTGGAGATCCGCGGCGAGGTGTTCATGCGGTGGGACGACTTCCGGGCCCTGAACGATGAGAACGCGGACGCGGGACGTGCGCCGTTCGCCAATCCGCGGAACGCCGCGGCCGGATCGCTGCGGCAGAAGGACCCGCGCATCACCGCCACGCGTCGCCTGAGCTTCTACGCGCACGGCATCGGCCGGCTCGACTGGGGCGCCGGACGCGCCGCCGGCTCGCACGACGAGATCGCCGACCAGTCGCAGGCCTACGACCTGTACCGCAAGTGGGGCATCCCCGTCTCCCCGCACAACCGCACCGTCTCCACCTTCGACGAGGTCCTGGAGATGATCGACTACTACGGCGAACACCGCGGCGACATCGAACACGCGCTCGACGGCATCGTGGTCAAGGTCGACGACCTGGCGCTGCAGCGCGCGCTGGGGGCCACCTCGCGCGCCCCGCGCTGGGCGGTCGCCTACAAATACCCGCCGGAGGAGGTCAACACCGAACTGCTCGACATCACCGTGCAGGTCGGCCGCACCGGCCGCGTCACGCCGGTCGCCATCCTGAAACCCGTGCATGTGGCCGGCTCCACCGTGGCCCGCACCACCCTGCACAACCCCTTCGAGGTCAAACGCAAGGGCGTGCTCATCGGGGACACGGTCGTCGTGCGCAAGGCCGGCGACGTGATCCCCGAACTGGTCGGGCCGGTGCTGGAACGCCGCAAAGGGCGTGAGGAGCGGCTGCGCGAATTCGTCATGCCGGAGCACTGTCCCTCCTGCGGGGCCAGACTCGCCCCGGCCAAGGAGGGCGACAAGGACATCCGCTGTCCGAATGTGGAGAGCTGCCCGGCGCAGCTGACCGAACGCATCATCAACCTGGCCTCGCGCAAGGCCTTCGACATCGAGCACCTGGGCGATCAGAGCGCCATCGCCCTGACCAACCCCGAGGAGAACCGCCCCAATGCGGTGGAACTGTACGCCCCGCACTTGGGCGGCACCCGGCACGAGATCGTGGTGGCGCCCGGCGAGGAGCCGGCCGACTATGAGCCGGTTCCGGGCCTGACGCTGCCGCCGGAGCAGACCCCCGTGCTGACCAGCGAGGCCGGGCTGTTCGACCTGGACGTGGACGACCTGCGTGACGTGCGCGTCTGGCGCGAGATCCCGATCATCGAGGTGCGCGAAACCGTCGGACCCAACGGCAAACCCAAGAAGGTGCGCAAACGCATCGGCGGCAGCGGACTGTGGTACCAGACCGAGGCGTTCTGGACCGCTCCGGCCCCCGCCCGGAAGCTCACCGCCAAACAATTGGCCGAACGGGAAGGCGCGTCGGAAACCACGGACGGGCATGTCGGGGAGCCGACGGGTGCGGAGAGCCGTGCCGACTCCGCAGGGGCGACGGCGTATCCGGGGTATGACGTGCCATCCGATGCGGTTGTCGTGCGCACGGAGACGAAGGGGACGGGCGTCCAGCCGATCATCACCCGGCCGATGGAGAACACGCGCAAGATGCTTGATGAGATCGAGAAGGCCCGACACGCGGACCTGTGGCGCGTGCTCGTGGCGTTGTCGATCCGACGCCTGGGCCCGCCCACCGCGCGGCTGGTCGCCTCCGCGTTCGGCTCGCTCGACGCGATCGCGAACGCCACCGCGGAGGACCTCTCGCAGATCGACGGCATCGGCCCGGAGATCGCCGAATCGGTGGTGCACTGGTTCGCCGCGGCACGCGAGGACGGCGACTGGCGCGGCGCGATCCTGAAGGCGTGGCGCGCGGCCGGCGTCGGCACCACTGTGGAGACCAACGACCTGCCGCAGACCCTGACCGGCAAGACCGTGGTGGTCACCGGCTCGCTCGAGGACTTCTCGCGCGACTCCGCCAAGGAGGCGATCATCGCCCGCGGCGGCAAGGCGGCCGGATCGGTCAGCAGGAAGACCGACTACGTCGTCGTCGGCGCGAACGCCGGATCCAAGGCCGCCAAGGCCGAGGAACTGGGGCTGCCGATGCTCGACGAGGACGGCTTCAAGCGACTGCTGGAAACTGGCGAGGCGTGACCGCCGCAGATGATGCGCCGGATCGGTCGATCCGGCGCGGGCCGCCGCCACGGCCAACGGTCGCGGGTTATGCTGAAGGAATACGTCGGCTCGCAGGATGAGCCCATGGTGTGCAAGGAGGTTGCCATGAAGGTCGTGATCATCGGAGGCGTGGCGGCAGGCGCCACCGCGGCGACGCGTCTGCGCCGGTTGGACGAGCGGGCCGAGATCGTCATGCTCGACAAGGGGCCGCACGTCTCGTTCTCCAATTGCAGCCTGCCGTTCCGCCTGAGCGGCACCGTCGACAGCACCGGCAAACTCGTCATGATGACCCCGCAGGCCTTCGCCGCACGGTACCGCATCGGCGCGCGCGTCAACAGCGAGGCCGTCGCCATCGACCGCGCCGCGCACACCGTCCGCGTCCGGAACCTGGACGACGGCACCGAGTACGACGAGTCCTACGATACACTCATCCTCTCGCCGGGCGCGCAGGCCATCGTCCCGCCCATCCCCGGCATCGACCAGGCCGACATGTTCACGCTGAAAACCGTCACCGACGTCGACCGTCTGCACACGTTCCTGACCGAACGCGGCGTGACGCGCGTCAGCGTGGTCGGCGGCGGGTTCATCGGCGTGGAGGCCGCGGTCAACCTCGTCGAGGCGGGGTATCAGGTCTCGCTGGTGGAGGCCGCACCGCAGATCCTGAACACCTTCGACCAAGACATGGTCCAGATCCTGCACAAGGCCCTGCTCGACCACGGCGTGAACCTCATCGTCGGCGACCAGGTGACCCGCTGCGAGGGCAACGACCTGACCCTGGCCTCCGGGCGCGTAATCGAAGGACAGGCCGTCGTCATGGCCGTCGGCATCCGGCCGGACACGGCGCTCGCCGCCGACGCCGGACTGGACGTGAACGGGCGCGGGGCGATCCTGACCGACGCCTCCTACCGGACGAACGACCCGGACATCTACGCGATCGGCGACGCCATCGAGGTCACGAACGCGCTGACCCATCGCCCGATGATGCTCCAGCTCGCCGGACCCGCGCAGAAGCAAGCGCGGCAGGTCGCCGACCACATCTGCGGCCGCGCCGTGCGCAACACCGGATACATCGGATCCAACTGCATCAAGGTGTTCGAATGGAACGCGGCCGGCACCGGGCTGACCGCCGCGCAGTGCGAGCGCGAGGGGCTGCGCTACGACTACGCGTACGTCATCCCGCAGGACAAGGTCTCGCTGATGCCGGACTCGCGGCCGCTGCATGTCAAGCTGATCTTCGAGGTGCCGACCGGACGCGTGCTCGGCGCGCAGGCCATCGGGCAGGGGGATGCCGCCAAACGCATCGACGTGGTGGCCACGGCCATCAAGTTCGGCGCCGTCGTGGACGATCTGCGCGACCTGGAACTGTGCTACGCGCCGCCGTTCTCCAACGCCAAGGACCCGGTCAACGTGGCCGCGCTCGTGGCCGGCAACCTGCTGGGCGGCGACTACCGGCAGACCCATGTGGACCAGGCGCGCGCACTCGTGGAATCCGGGGCGACGATCATCGACGTGCGCGAACCCGGTGCCTTCGCCAAGGGCCATCTCAAGGGCGCTGTCAATATCCCGCTCACGCAGATGCGCGCGCGGCTGGACGAGATCCCCACCGACCGGCCGGTGTACCTGAACTGCCGATCATCGCAGACCAGCTACAACGCCGTCCGCCTGCTGCAGGGGCACGGGTTCACGAATGTGGTCAACCTGGGCGGCAGCATGCTCGGCATCAGCCTGTACGAATACTTCACCGACGTCACCACCGGCCGCGAGCCGATCGTGACCGCCTACTGCTTCGACTGAACCAGCGCACGGCGCTCCCGCCGGCCTGGCCGACACGGCGGGGCGTCGCTCTGGCATGGCGTGCGATCGCACGCTAGGGTGGAAGCATGCCCAAGCAGCGGCCGACGCGAGGAGGAGCCATGGAACGGATCGAAGCCGACATCTACGACCGGCTGAGCAAGGTCATCGACCCCGAACTGGGGCGGTCGATCACCGAACTGGGCATGATCCCGGCGATTGAGGTCACGCCCGCCGCGGATGGCGTCTATGACGTGACCGTGCACGTGGAACTTACCGTGGAGGGCTGCCCGCTGTCGGATGCGATCACCCATCGGATCAATGCGGCAGTCGCCTCTTATCCGGACGCCGATCTGATCCCGCATATCGAGGTCTCCACGATGGACGACGACAAACTCGCCGAGCTCGTGAACAGACTCAAGGCGGAACGGCGGCAGAACCCGTTCACCAAGCCGGACAGCAAGACCCGCATCTTCGCCATCGCCTCCGGCAAGGGCGGCGTCGGCAAATCGTCGGTCACCGCCAACCTGGCCGCCACATTCGCCGCGCTCGGCTATGACACGGCCGCCATCGACGCCGACATCTACGGATTCTCCCTGCCGGGTCTGTTCGGCGTGCACTCGCAACCGACCAATCTCAACGGCATGCTGATGCCCGTGACCGCATGGGGCGTCAAGTTGATCTCCATCGGCATGTTCGCCGGGGCCGACCGGGCGATCCTGTGGCGCGGACCCAGACTGCAGCGCTCCCTGGAACAGTTCCTCTCCGACGTATGGTGGGGAGAACCGGACGTGCTGCTGCTCGACCTGGCGCCCGGCACCGGCGACATGGCGATCTCGGTGGCGCAGACCCTGCCGAATGCGGAGCTGGTCGTCGTCACCACCCCGCAGCCCAGCGCCTCCGATGTGGCCGTTCGATCCGGCCTGGTGGCGTTGCAGGTGCCGATGAAGGTGCGCGGCGTGGTCGAGAACATGAGCTGGTTCGACTACAAGGGCGAACGGCTGGAGATCTTCGGCAACGGCGGCGGCGAGCGCGTCTCCGATCAGCTGACCCGGGCGCTGGGCTATGACGTGCCGCTGATGGGCCAGCTGCCGCTGGTCCCCGAGATCCGTGAGACCGGCGAGTCGGGGCGTCCCGCCGTGCTCAACAGGGACGGCTCCCTGAGGACCGACGGCCTGGGCCGCATCTTCAAGTCCGTGGCCGAGCGCCTGATGGCCTAGGGGCTTGGCCCGGCCGGTATTGGCGATTCCGTCATCGGCGGCTATACTGGAGGGCGGTATGTCGGATGGCCTCCCCATATGCCAAGGAGGCTCAGCGGAAGGATGATCGGGACATTGCTCAGCCGATAGGATGACTGTTGCGGATGGCGATGCGCATTGTGGCGCGCCGCCGCACCCATCCTATGCCTTCAGCAGTCGCCATCGACCCTATCCGTTTGCGGCGCGCCCGAGAGGAACACCATGGCGCAACCCATCATGCTGACACTATCCCATATCGACTTCACCTATCCGGGTACCCCCGAGCCGCTGTTTGAGGACATCTCGGTCTCCTTCCCCCAAGGGTGGACCGCCGTGCTCGGCGACAACGGCATCGGCAAATCGACTCTGGCCGCCATCGCCACCGGACGCCTCACCCCCGATGCGGGGAGCGTCTCGCCGGCACCGGTCAGACTGGTCATCGCGGTCTGCCCGCAGTCGACCGATGAGGTTCCCGACAACCTTGAGGACTTTGCCGCCGACTGGTCGCCCGAAGCCCTGTCGGTCAGACAGGCCCTGCGTCTGGACGACGGCTGGCTGTACCGCTATGACACGCTCTCCGGCGGCGAGGCCAAACGCGTGCAGATCGCCTGCGCGCTGGCCAAGCGCCCCGACCTGTTGGTGCTCGACGAACCGACCAACCATGTGGACGAGCCGACCCGCAACGCCATCGCCGCGGCGATGGGCGGATTCCGGGGCATCGGCGTGCTCATCTCGCACGACGCGGACCTGATCGACGCCACCTGCGGACGGAGCCTGATATTCGAGCGCAGGCACGTCGGCCATCGCAACGTGACCGTGGCCAACGTCTATCAGGGCGGCTATACGCAGGCCAACGCCCAGCGGCGGGCCAACGACGAGCGCGACGCCGGGCTGCTGCGGTCCGCCCGCCGCGAGCACGAGCGGCTGCGCGGCGCGCAGGCCGAACGTTTCCGGCAGGTCCAGCATGCGAACGCGGCCAGGGACAACGGCGGCCGGCGCATCGACCCCAAGGATCACGATGCGCGCGGCGCCCTGCATCTGGCCAAGGCCACGAGTCTGGACTCCGGCGCGTCACGGGCCTACGCCCAGCTGGACGGACGCATCGCCGCCGCCGAACGCAAGGCCGCATCGCTGAGCGTCGCGGCCAAGCGATACGACGGCGACATCTGGATGGACGCCGCGCCCAGCCATCGTGCGGAACTGATACGGATTGGCCCCGGCGTCGTGAGATTCGGGGATGCGGCGGTCGTCGACGATGCCGTGACGGTCGCTCGGTCGCGGCTGTGCGCCGACGGCGGTCTGTGGCGGGTCGTCGCCGCGGACGATGACATGGCCGTCGACGGGGTGGGTGTGCGCATCCCGCTGCTGAGCGTCGGTCCGCGCGACCATATCGGTCTGACCGGTCCGAACGGACTGGGCAAGTCCACGGTCATCCGGGCGTTGTTGCGGGCCGCCGCCGATGTACGGATGCTGACGATTGCGCAGAACACCACTGACGAGGATGCCCGCCGTGCAATGACGCGGCTGACGGGGTTGCCGACCAGGGACCGTGCGCGGGTGCTCTCGTCCTACGCCCAATTGAACGCCGACCCGGACAAGCTGCTGGCGGGGGAGAGCCCCTCGCCCGGCGAGCTGCGCAAGCTGCTGCTCTGCCTGGGACTGCTGGACCGGCCGGAACTGATTGTGATGGACGAGCCGACCAACCACTTGGACCTGGAATCCAAGGAGGCGCTGGCCCGGGTGCTCGCCGAGTATCCCGGCGCGCTGATCGTCGTCTCGCACGAGCGATGGTTCATCGAACGGTTTATCTCATAGTGCGAGATGATTTACGGTTCGACTCTTCGCAACAGTGTAAATCGGGCCAGGTGCTCTTGAACGTGAGGTTCTTGACGTCAAGCCGTTTTGCTTGAGCACGTTGTGGTAATAATACGAACGAATGAGAAGGTGAACTTATGCAGTGGAATTCGGCGTTGTATGACAGCAGACACGACTTCGTGGCACGTTACGGCGAAGGGCTGCTGCGCTATCTGCCAGATGATCCGGGGCAGAGGATTCTGGATCTGGGCTGCGGCACCGGCACACTGAGCGCTGAACTGGCCGAACAGGCGGCCGAGGTGCTCGGGGTCGATAGTTCTCCGGACATGGTGGCCCGCGCCGCCGCGTTGCACCACGCGCCCAACCTGCGGTTCGAGGTGCGTGACGCCCTCGACCTGCCGTATGAGGGGCAGTGGGACGTGATCTTCTCGAACGCGGTGTTCCATTGGATCGCGGACCACGACCGTCTGCTGGCGAATGTACACCGCGCGTTGAAGCCGGGCGGTGCGCTGATATGCGAGTTCGGCGCGCATGGCAACATCGCGACGGTTGATGGCGCATTCGCCAGTGTGATGCGCGGTCACGACCGGGACTACTGGTGCAAGTTCACGTTCCCCACCGTCGAGACGTTCGCGGACGGGCTCGAACGGCATGGCCTGCACGTTGGAATCATCCGGGACTATGACCGTCCGACTCCGCTGTCTCCCGGATACGACGCCCTGGAGGCGTGGCTGAGGCAGTTCTATGCCTCCGAGCTGGAGTCTCTGGACGATGACGAGCGCCGTGACGTGCTGGACCGGACTTGCAGGATGGTCGAACCCGCGCTATGGGACGGCGAACGCTGGACGCTCGACTACCGCCGGCTGCAGGCTGTCGCCACCGCCGTATGAGACGTTTGGTCATGCCTCCCCGTTCGCGCAGCTTTGGATTGTTTCGCATTGTTCGGCGATTTCTTCGATGGTTTGGCTGCTGTCCTCGGCTGGTTTGACAAGAGCGCTACGAGTGACGTGTGTAATGGGTATAGGAGACGGCTGTGCCTTGCGAGCCCTCTGTGGATGCTGCCGCATTGGATGTTCTCGATAGTGGGCGGCGGCATATGTGCCGCCCAACGTGACCATATGTATGTATATAATTATGATGATAATAAGTTGATGAATTATCCTTATAGGAGGCGTCATGGCGGCGACAATAGCGCTCGACAACATCATGTCCGTGTCCGAACTCAGCCACGGCGGTGTCAGCAAGGCTGTAAACCGCATCGGGGACGGGAACCCGATTGTGGTCATGCGCAACAACAAACCCGCCGCCGTCATCATCACACCCGACGACTACCGGAGATACACGGAGGCCGATGAGGACTTCGCTCTCTATCTTGAAGCCGTCGAACGCATGAACCGTGATGACGGAACACGGCGTACCATGAGCGAGGTCTTCGGCAGCGACTACCGTCCGGTGGATGACGGATTCGAACCGGAGTTCGACTGATGCCATGGGCCATCACCTTCACCAAGGACGCGGAGAAGGATATCCGTCGGCTGCGCGAACCGGCCAAGAGCCATGTCCATGCGATGTTGAACAAGGTTGCGGAGAACCCGCTCCCATTCACCGAAGGGGGCTACGGGAAACCACTGGGACACAAACGTGACGGCAACCTCACCGGCTATCTGAAGGTCAAACTCAAAGGCGATGGGCTGCGCGCCGTCTATCGCTTGGAGCGAACGGAGGAAACCATGCTGGTCGTCGTCGTATCCGTACGCGATGATAATACCGTGTATAAGGAAGCGGTTCGACGAATACGGAGATGATAGGGATTACCCGTCTGGATCAGGCATGTCGGTTTCGAAGACCGGGCGGCGGGATCCGTCCGATGAATGCATGTATCCGTACAGCTATTGATCGGGCCTAAGATCGGTTGTATTATCTGGCTAACTTACGATTCCGTCGTATCTATACCCGGTTGGGGCATTTTGTGTTCCAGGCGTGTCATTCTGAACTTTTCAGTTTGTAGGAGAATGTAGGAGAACGGGATTTGACCGTGTTTTCTGAGTCATAACGAATACCCGCGAATCGTTTTATATCAACGATTCGCGGGTATCGATGGATGGTTTTCAGTCGGGCTGAAAATCAGATGTGGAAGTAGAGCTCGTACTCCAGCGGGGTCGGAACCAGGCGGGCCTGATCGATCTCGCCGCGCTTCAGGTCGATCCACGTCTCGATCAGATCGTCGGTGAACACGTCACCGGCGGTCAGGAAGTCGTGATCCTCCTCCAGCGCGTCCATCGCCTCAGCGAGCGAGCTCGGCACCTGCTTGATGCCGGCATGCTCCTCCGGCGGCAGCTCGTACAGATCCTTGTCGATCGGAGCCGGCGGCTCGATGTGGTTGAGGATGCCGTCCAGACCGGCCATGAGCTGGGCCGAGAACGCCAGGAACGGGTTGCAGGACGGGTCCGGCGCACGGAACTCGATGCGCTTGGCGGCGGGGGAGGTGCCGGCCAGCGGGATGCGGATGGCGGCCGAACGGTTGCGGGCCGAGTACACCAGGTTGACCGGCGCCTCGAAGCCCGGGACCAGACGGTGGTACGAGTTCAGCGACGGGTTGGTGAACGCCAGCACCGACGACGAATGCTTGATCAGGCCGCCGATGTACCAGCGGGCGATGTCGGACAGACCGCCGTAGCCCTGCTCGTCGTAGAACAGCGGCTTGCCGTCCTTCCACAGCGACTGGTGGCAGTGCATGCCCGTGCCGTTGTCTCCGGCGATCGGCTTGGGCATGAAGGTGGCGGCCTTGCCCGCCAGGAACGCGGTCTCATGGATGACGTACTTGAACTTCATCAGATCGTCGCCGGCGTGCTGCAGCGTGTTGAAGCGGTAGTTAATCTCCTGCTGGCCGGCACCCGCCACCTCGTGGTGGGCGCGCTCCAGAACCAGACCGACCTTCTGCAGGTTGGCCACCATGTCATCACGCAGATCCTGGTAATGATCGCTCGGCGGCACCGGGAAGTAGCCGCGCTTGACGCGATTCTTGAAGCCGATGTTCGGGGTGCCGTCCTCTTCCACGTCGTTGCCGGTGTTCCACGGGGCCTCCACGGAATCGACCTCGTAGAAGGAGCGCTGCATGGAGTTCTCGAAACGGACCTTGTCGAACAGGAAGAACTCGGCCTCCGGCGCAAAGCAGGCGGTGTCGGCGATGCCGGTGGCCTTCAGATAGGCCTCGGCCTTGGCGGCGACCTGACGCGGATCGCGCGAATACGGCTCGTCGGTCAGCGGGTCGACGATCGAGAACGCCACGTTCAGGGTCTTGTGCTTGCGGAACGGATCGATGTACGCGGTCTCAACATCCGGAACGAGCTTCATGTCGGACTCGTTGATGGCCTGGAAACCCTCCACCGAGGAGCCGTCGAACGGCATGCCCTCGTCGAAGGCATCCTTGAGGAACTCGCTCGCGGGCACCGTGAAGTGCTGCTGGACGCCGATGAGATCGGTGAAACGGACGGAGACGTATTCCACGCCCTCCTGGTTGATCAGCGCCTCGGCATCGGCCTTGGTCTTGATTGCAGTCACTGGACCGCTCCTTTCACATGGGATGGTTACGAGTTCCAAGTGTAGAAGATATGGTTTCGCGTATGCGCCCATTGGGTTACGGGAATGTTTCGTGCCGGCGCGCAAGAGGGGTATGCCGAGGGCGGATAGCGGGCGATCCGATGCTAATTTGAGGTATATCAGGCCTGGAAAGGAGAGGAGGGACGGATGACCCAGGAACGTTACGACGTGACCGGCATGACCTGTGCGGCGTGCCAGACGCATGTCCAGAAGGCGGTCAACGCGCTGCCGGGCGTCCGGCAGGTGTCGGTGAATCTGCTGACGAACAGCATGACCGTCGAGTACGACGAGTCGGATCTGAACAGCCATCAGATCGTGCAGGCGGTGGAGCGGGCCGGGTACGGCGCCACCCCCCGGGCCCGGGAGGCTACGGGGAAGGCGACGTCGGGGCCGACGGAGACGCCGGCGGACAGGGCGCGTCGGCAGTACCGCGCGATGCGCCGCCGCGTGATCTGGTCCTTCGTGTTCGCGGTGCCCCTGTTCTACCTGGCGATGGGCCATATGATGGGCTGGCCGCTGCCGGACATCATGCTCGGCGACGGCAACGCGATGATCTACGCCTTCACCCAGTTCCTGCTGCTGCTGCCGATCCTGGCGGTGAACGCGCAATACTTCAAGGGCGGGTTCACCAGTCTGTGGCATCGTGCGCCGAACATGGACGCGCTGATCGCCCTCGGCGCGGGCGCCTCGGTGGTCTATGGCATCTACGCGCTGTATAAGATCGCGTTCGGCCTGGGCCACGGCGACACGGCGACGGTCTCCCAGTTCTCCCACGACCTGTATTTCGAGGGCGCCGGCACGATCCTGGCGTTGATCACGCTCGGCAAGTTCTTCGAGGCCCGCGCCAAGGGCCGCACCTCCGATGCGATCGATGCGCTGCTGGATCTGCGCCCCAAGCGGGCCACCATACTGCGTGACGGCGTGGAGAGCGAGATCCCCGCAGAACAGGTGCAGGTGGGCGACGTACTGGTCGTCCGCACCGGGGAATCGATTCCGACGGATGGCGTGGTGCTCTCCGGCACCGCCTCGGTGGACGAGTCGGCACTCACCGGCGAATCCGTACCCGTCGACAAGCGGGCCGGAGACACGGTCATCGGCGCCACCACCAGCCGCAGCGGCTACATCACGATGCGCGCCACCAGGGTGGGCGATGAGACCGCGCTCGCCCAGATCATCCGGTTGGTCGACGAGGCCACGAGTTCCAAGGCGCCCATCGCCAAGCTGGCCGACAAGGTGGCCGGCGTGTTCGTGCCGATCGTCATCGCGATCGCCGTCGTCGCGGCCGCGGTCTGGCTGGCCGTCGGGCAGACGCCCGAATTCGCGTTGACCATCGCCGTGTCCGTGCTGGTGGTCTCCTGTCCGTGCGCGCTGGGCCTGGCCACCCCCACCGCCATCATGGTCGGCACCGGACGTGGCGCGGCGAACGGCATCCTGATCAAATCCGCGGAGGCGTTGGAGATCGCGCACGGCGTGGACACGGTCGTGCTGGACAAAACCGGTACGATCACGCGGGGCGAGCCGCGCGTCACCGACGTCGTCCATCGCGCCGACATCACGGCGGACGATCTGCTGCGCGTCGCCGCCGCGCTAGAGCGTCCGTCCGAGCATCCGCTGGCCAAGGCCATCGTGGCCGAGGGGGAACGACGCGGTCTGACCGGTCCGAATGCCGATGGATTCGAGCAGGTCCCCGGCCAGGGTGTGCGCGGTGTCGTCGACGGCGGGGAATGCCTGGGCGGTAACGCGGCGATGATGGCGGCATCCGGCATCGATATGGCTCCGGTCGAGCATGTCCGCGACCGGTTGGCCGGTGAGGGGAAGACCCCGCTGTTCTTCGCCGTCGATGGCCGCCTGCTCGGGGTGATCGCCGTGGCGGATACGGTCAAGCCGACCAGCCGTGAGGCCATCGCCGGCATGAGGGCGATGGGACTCGACGTGGTCATGCTGACCGGCGACAACGCCCGCACCGCCGAGGCGATCGGCCGGCAGGTGGGCGTGGACCGCGTGGTGGCCGACGTGCTGCCGCAGGACAAGGAGCGCGAGGTGCGCCGCCTGCAGGATGAGGGCCGGAAGGTGGCGATGGTGGGCGACGGCATCAACGACGCCCCCGCGCTGGTCCGGGCCGATGTGGGGCTGGCGATCGGCGCGGGCACCGACGTGGCGATGGAATCGGCCGACATCGTGCTGATGCGCAGCGACCTCAACGACGTGCCGGCCGCCATCGAGCTGAGCCAGGCCACGATCCGCAACATCAAGCAGAACCTGTTCTGGGCGTTCTTCTACAACATCATCGGCATACCAATCGCCGCCGGCTGCTGGTATGCGGCCTTCGACCTGAGGATGAACCCGATGATCGCCGCGCTGGCGATGAGCTTCAGCTCGGTGTTCGTGGTCGGCAACGCGCTGCGGCTGCGCCTGTTCAAACCAAGGCATGCCGCACGGTCCGAGACGGCGGGACCCGATGGGGCAGCGGACCGTATGGCGGGGACGGTGTCGATCTCGACGTTCGCGACGAGTGCCGAGACGAGCCGGGACGCGTCCCGCACCGCCGAATCGTCCTCGCCGGTTCGACGGAACGGTGTACCATCAATCACCAACCAACAAGGAGGTACCACAATGAAGAAGACACTCGGTATCGAGGGCATGACCTGCGGCAACTGCGTCAGGCACGTCACCCGCGCGCTGGAGGGCCTGCCGGGAGCGAGCGACGTGTCGGTCAGCCTGGAGGACAAATCGGCCCAGGTCACGGTGCCGGAGGACATGACCGACGATCAGATCACCGCCGCCGTGGCCGACGCCGGCTACGAGGTCGTCTCGATCGCCTAACCGGCTTCCAGTTTCTGTCTCACCCGCGCAGGCAACTGAAAGCGGAACGGGACTGGGATGGATAGCAAAAGAGCCGCCCGATCGGGCGGCTCTTTCATATGCCGGATGTACCGAGGCCGGCGGCCGTCAGCGGCCACGCATCGCGCGACGGCTGATGCGCTGCGGGCGGGTCGGGTCGATGCCCTTCGGGATGCCCATGCCCTGCTTGGTCTGCAGCGTGCGCAGACGGTCGTTCAGGATGTCGAGCTCACGCTGGGTGAGCAGGAAACGGGAACGCGGGTGGATCTTGGCGATCAGCTTGTTCTTGTGGCCCGACGGCACATACGCCTTCTGCTTGACGATGGTCTTGCGCAGATCCTTGAGCTTGACCTGCTTGTCGCCGGTGCCGACGCAGATGCGGTACACCGGGATCTGGGAGCCGGCCGTCACACCCTTGATGGCATGCTCCTGACGGTCCATCGCGCGCATCACGCGACCGTAGTCGCCCTCGCCGAGCAGATAGATGCCGTTGAAGCCGGTGCCGCGCCAGATCGCGTCCTTGGTCTTGGCGTCGAACCACACCGGCTGTTCGGGGAAGTTGAACCCGGCCTTGCTGATGTTGCTCAGCACGCTCACGGCCGCGCCCGGCTTGCCCTCCAGATGCGCGTAGCCGACTTTGTCGGCCCGGTTGGTCAGGGTCATGGTGGCGAACAGCGCACCGACCATGATGGCCATCACCATCACGAAGATCCACGTCAGCCACGTCCAATGGAACACCAGGCCGAGAATCACGAACAGCACCACCGGGGCCAGCCAGGCGCCGGCCAGCAGCCACGGCAGCTTCTTGTCGTCGGCAACCGTGAACTTGTAGATCTGTGCGATCTGCTTGAACAGACTCTGCTTCTTCTGCGGCTTCTCGTCCTTGGACGCCATCATTCCTCGCTTCTTCGTTATGAGAGTGGACACACTAGAACCAATAGTCTAGCAGCACGGTGACAACACCGGTCTATCGCGTGTGCAACGGGCGGCCGTCGGCCTTGAGCAGCGCCTCGCCCATCGCCTCCGCGAATGTGGGGTGCGGATGGATCAGACGGGCGGCCTGCGTGAGCGGCACGCGGTTGCCGACCAGCTGCTGCGCCTCCACGATCAGATCGCTGGCATCCGGCGCCACCATGTGCACGCCGAGGACGCGTTGCGTATCGGGGTCGTCGGCGTCGGCACCGGTCACCACGGACAGCGAGCCGGCGGCATCGCTCATCATCATGCGCGCGTTGCCCATCATCGGATACACCGTCTCCCCGACACCGACCAGATCCTCGCGCGCCTTCGCCTGATCCATGGTCAGGCCGACGCTCGCGGCCTCGGGCAGGGAGAACACGATCTGCGGCACCGTCGTCTCGTCGACCGGACGCGGATCAAGACCCGCTATGGATTCGGCCACCACAATGCCCTGTTCGAACGCGCGGTGCGCCAGCGCGTGACCGGCGGTGATATCGCCCACCGCCCAGACATCCGGCACCGACGTGCGCCCCCGGGGATCGGTGACGACGAAGCCCCGGTCGTCCAGTGCCACGCCCACCGCCTCCAGCCAATCGAAATCGGTGACCGGATCGCGGCCCACGGCAGCCAGCACGAGCTGCGCGTACGCCTGCCGCTCGCCATCCTCGCCCTCGCGGGTGTAATGCACGGTGGCGCCGAGATTCATCCCCGTGTCCACGGCGGTCACATGGCTGCGGGTCACCACGTTCACGCCCGCGCGTTTGAGCTCGCGGGTCAACGTCATGCCGGTACGGCGGTCCCAGCCGGAAAGCACCCGGTCCTTGCGGATCAGCAGCGTGACCTCGCAGCCTGTCTGGCTCCATAGCGAGGCGAACTCCAGGGCTATCGCCCCCGAGCCGATGATGATCGCGCTATCCGGGAACGTGTCCTGCTCAAGCGCCTGCGTGGAATCGATCAGTGCGCCACGGAACGGTTCGCCGGGCAGCGGGCGCGGGCGGGACCCGGTGGCCAGCACCACGTTCGCCGCATCCAGCCGCATCCAGTCGCCGACCGGTTCCGCCACTCCCGCCTTGATATACCGCAGCACGGCCTCACAGCCGGGGGAGGGCGTGACCGTGACCTGACGTGCGCCGGCAAGCGAAGCCTGACCGCGGAACACGGTGATGCCGCGATGCGCCACCAAACCGGCCAGACCCTTGACCATCGCGTCCACGGCGCGCATCCGGTAGTCGCGTAACGCGCCGAAATCGAAGCCGGTCACCTGCACCTGCAGTCCGGTGACCGGCGCCCACTTCGCCGTGTACATCGCGTGCGCGGCGGTCAGCAGCGCCTTCGAGGGGATGCACCCGCGGTTCAGGCAGGTGCCGCCGAGCGTGGCGTCGCGTTCCACCAGGGCGACGGACAACCCCAGCTCCGCCGCACGCAGCGCCGTCGCGTACCCGCCGGGACCCGCCCCAATGACGACGATATCGAATGTCTGCGGCATCGATGCCTCCTAAGCATAGTGAACCAATGAAGTGCCGTGTCCCATTGTAGAAACGGTTGCGGAAACCGTCGCGGACACCGCCCCCGGATACGACGAAGGCCGCCGCACGAACGTGACCGGCAGGCGGTGCGATCGTGCGACGGCCCGTGAGACTCGGGTTCCCCCGTCACTCGGGCCAGTGGCCGCGCTTGGGGTACTTCGGCTTGGGCAGACGCCAGCGGCGCAGCTGGATGGCGCGGCTCCACGCGTAGGAGCCGGAACGCATGCCCTTGGCCACCGAACGCTCGCCGAACTTCTCGATCAGCTTCTTCTTGAGCTTGCGCCACATGATCACCACATCGATGATCGCGGCGAACAAGTACACATACAGCAGCAGCATAAGCGGCAGCGACAGCATCGGCGCGAAGAACGTGACCACCATCGAGAGGATGAGGATGCCGAACGCCACCGGGATGAAGAACTCGCCGAGGTTGAAGCGGGCGTCCACATAGTCGCGGATGTACACGCGCCACGGCAGGCGCTCAGCCTTGGGCATATGGTTGATGTCGCCGGTGCGCATGGCCTCGTACTCGGCGTTCTCCTTCTCGCGCTGGCGCGCCTTGGCGGCCTTGGCGCTGGCCTTGCGGTCCTTGGGCACCAGCGGGCGCAGGTTCTGCTCCTGGGCGTCCTTGCGCTTCGGGGTGGCATGCCCCTTGCCGGCGGTGGGCTCGGGCTTGGCGGCCTTGGCGGATTCCTCGACGGGCACCTGTGCCTCGTCCTGCTTCTTAAACGGGTTCCATGTCATGCTTGCAGGTTACGGTGACGTCTAGACGCTCGATTCCGGCCATTCGTCGGCACTTCGCCGGCAGCGGCGCACGCGGAGGGCCGGGCGGGCGGAGGACTACGCCCTGGAAGACCAGGAACCCCAGATATAAAGGAGAAACATGGCATCCGTGAACGTGGATGAGATCCGGTCCCGCGTTGAGGAGGACTGGCCGCGCATCGTTGAACTGATCGAGCGCAAGATCGCGTTGAAGTCGATCTCCGCGGAAGGCATCACCGGCGAGCAGATGCGCCGTTCCGCCGAATTCGTGGCCGAGGAGCTGCGTCTTGTCGGTATCGACGCCCAGGTGGCTCAGGCGCACAACGCCGACGGCACCCCCGGTGCCTGGGAGGTCATCGGCTCGCGCATCGTGGACCCGGACGCCCCGACCGTACTGCTGTATGCGCACCATGACGTGCAGCCGGTTCCGGACCCGAGCGTGTGGCAGACCGAGCCGTTCGTGGCCACGCAGGTCGGCGACCGCCTGTTCGGCCGTGGCTCGGCCGACGACTGCGGCGGCATCGCCATCCACTCCGGTGCGTTGAAGGCGCTCGGCGACGAACTCAAGGTCAATATCAAGGTGTTCATCGAAGGCGAGGAGGAGATGGGCTCGCCCAGCTTCATCCCGTTCATCGAGGCGCACCGCGACGAATTCGACGCCGACGTGATCATCGTGGCCGACTCCGGCAACTGGTCCGCCGACATCCCCTCGCTGACCACGTCGCTGCGCGGCAACACCACGCTCGACGTGCATGTGCGCGTGCTCGAGCACCCGGTGCACTCCGGACAGTACGGCGGTCCGATCCTGGACGCGAACACGCTTGCGGCCATGCTGATCGCCTCGATGTACAACGGCGATGGCGAGATGCAGGTTCCGGGCGTCGCCGCCGAGGAGCCGGTCGGCGGCCTGCAGCGCGATCTGGACGAGGCCGATGTGCGCCGCGACGCCGGCATCCTGCCCGGCTACCGTCTGGCCGGCACCGGTTCGCTGGCCTCGCGCCTGTGGACCAAGCCGAGCGTGACCGTCATCGGCTTCGACGCCCAGCCGGTCGAGGGGTCGTTCAATGTGATCAGCCATGAGACCACGTTCCGTCTCTCGCTGCGCACCGCGCCGAACCAGCGCCCCGAACAGGCGCAGCAGGCGCTGGCCGACTTCCTGGTGGCGCACGCGCCGTTCGGCTGCGAGGTGACCGTGACCCCCGGCGAGAACGGCATGGGCTGGGCCATGGATCCGAACGCGGAGGCCACCAAGGACGCGCTGGAGGCCATGGAAGAGGCCTTCGGCGTCGCCCCGGTCAACAAGGGCGAGGGCGGCTCGATCCCGTTCATCCCGGATCTGCAGCGCATCTTCCCCGAGGCGCAGGTGCTGGTCACCGGACCGGAGGATCCGAAGGCCAACGCGCACAGCCCGAACGAGTCCATCTCGATGCCGAGCCTGAAGAAGAACATCGTCACCGAGGCGCTGCTGCTCGACAAGCTCGCCCGCTGACGGGCGCATATGGAAGGGTTCCGTACCGCGTGCAAGTGGTACGGACCCCTTTGTCGTATCCGCAAGCCGTGCCGTGCCACGGTTTTGGACAGGGGATGCGGTAGGGTCGGAAACCGACACGGGGGCTTCGCCGCCGGTTCCCGCATCCGCAGGAACGGCGAGGCTGAGATGAGGGCTACCTCGACCGATTGAACGTATACCGGGTAATGCCGGCGCACGGACGTCGCTCTTTTCCCGTGCCTTGACGCAGCGCCGAAAGTCGGCGCGCTGGAGAGAAAGGCACATCGCATGTCTTCTGCTATTACCGAATCCAAAGCCGTCCTGAAATGGCGTGTCGTCGATATCGCCGTCGCCTCGGTGATCGGCGTGGCCAGCGCCCTGATCTACTGGGTCGTCGCCATCGCCACCGCCGCGCCGTGGAGCGCGCTGGAGGCTATCATCCCCGGCCTGGCCGGTGTGTTCAACGGCCTGTGGCTGTTCGCCGGACCGCTGGCCGCGATCATCGTCCGCAAGCCGGGCGCCGCCGTCTACGCCGAGGTTGTGGCCGGCGTGCTCGAAGCGCTGATGGGCAACATGTGGGGCGGCGTCGAAACCTTCCTGATCGCCCTGGTGCAGGGCCTGTTCGCCGAGATCGCCTTCCTGATCTTCGCCTACCGCAAGTGGAACCTGCCGGTGACGATCCTGTCCGGCGCCCTCTCCGGCGTCGCTTGCTGGGGATACTCCTTCCTGACCAACCTGCAGGCCATCGACGTGTTCCAGACCTACGGCGTGGTCTACGTCCTCACCACGGTGATCTCCGGCATCGTGTTCGCCGGCGTGCTCATGTGGTACCTGTACATCGCGCTCGCCAAAACCGGTGCGCTAGACAAGTTCGCCTCTGGTCGCGAGGTGCGCGGCCGCTGAACCTGACGCATGGCGCGGGCCGCAACGCCCGCGCCGTCAGCGTCGTATGAACCGCCGCCTATGCGGCTGAGGACCATCAAGGGGAATCGTGGACGAACAGCTGAGCATCGACACCGCGCGACAGGGAACCGACCCCACGCCGGCGAATCATGACGCAACGCAAGCCGACAACGCGGTGCTGCGCTTCGAGAACTGGGGGTACCGTCACGCCTCGCGCCGGCATTTCGCCGTACGGGGGCTGAACATCACCGTCGAGGCGGGGCAGCGTGTGCTGCTGCTCGGCGCGTCCGGCATCGGCAAATCCACGATCCTCGAAGGCGCCGCGGGTCTGCTTGGGGGAGAGGAGAACGCGGAACGCACCGAGATGACGGCCGATGGCACGATGCTGACCACCGACGCGGAGGGCGGCGTGACCGAAGGGCGCGTGCTGGTCGACGACGTGCCGGTCACCCGCGCGCGCGGACGCATCGGCCTGGTGCTGCAGGATCCCGATGCGCAGGCGATCTTCCAGCGGCTCGGCGACAACGTGGCGTTCGGCCCCGAGAACCTCAACGTGCCGCGGGACCAGATCTGGCAGCGGGTGCGCGACGGTCTGCGTGCGGTGGGACTGGAAGGGGTTCAGCTGCACCGTTCGACCCTGCACCTGTCCGGCGGGCAGATGCAGCGACTCGCCCTGGCCGGCGCGCTGGCCATGCGTCCGGGCGTGCTGCTGCTCGACGAACCCACGGCGAACCTCGACCCCGACGGCGTCACCCAGGTCGTGGACGCGGTGCGCGATGTGCTCGACACCTACCATTCCACGATGGTGCTGGTCGAGCACCGCGCCGGACCGTGGATCGACATGATCGACCGCGTGGTGGTGCTCGGGTTGGAGAGCGACGAACAGCAGTCCGCCCGCATCGCCCAGCAAGGCGATGAGGAGGAGGTCGACCGCGGCGGGTTCAAACGCACGGTCGTCGTCGCCGACGGCACCCCGGACGAGGTGTTCCGTGATCCCGGACTCGACTTCGCCGAACTCGGCATCTGGCTGCCGGAGCGATACCGCCGTCCCGAGGACGAGATCGTCCGCATCCACACCGACGATGAGCCGTCATACGATCCGTCCGTCGGCACGGGACAGGTGCTGCTGTCCGCGCGGGATCTGTCCATCGGCCGCGATGGGAAGGCCATCGCCGAGCATATCGACCTCGATTTCACCGCCGGACAGATCACGGCGCTGGTCGGCGCGAACGGCGCCGGCAAATCCACGTTGTCGCTGACGCTGGCCGGTCTGCTCGAACCGGTGCGCGGACAGGTGCAGGCTTCGGCCCAGCTGGCCGCGGGCGCGGACGGCGACGCGCCGATCACCTGGAAATCCACCGAACTGGCCTCCCGCATCTCCTATGTGTTCCAAAACCCCGAGCACCAGTTCGCGCGCGGCAGCGTATTGGAGGAGGTCATGCTCGGGCCTCTGCGCACCGGGTGCGATGAGGCGGAGGCGGAGCGCCGCGCGCGTGAACTGCTGACGCGGTTCCGGCTCATCCAATACGCCCAGCAGAACCCGTACACGCTCTCCGGCGGCGAGAAACGGCGGCTGACCGTGGCCTCCGCCCTGGCCGCGGCTCCGCGCGTGCTCATCCTCGACGAGCCGACCTTCGGCCAGGACCGGCGCACCTGGATGCAGATCGTGCGCCTGATCCACGGCCTGCGCGGCGACGGCGTGAGCATCATCGTGGTCACGCACGACCGCGAACTGGTCACCGCGCTCGGCGCCCGACTGGTGGAACTCACCCCCTCCGATCGGACAGGGGAGTGGACGGCGTCCGGCGCGTCCGACCCCCGCATCCCCGTCAGCCCGGTCAACGAGCGCGTCGAGGACCCCAAGCCGTCGAGCCGCTCGCCGTTCCTGGCCGCCCGCAATCCCGCGTACCGGCTGATCGGCGCGTTCCTGGCCTCGCTGCCGATGCTGCTGAGCTTGGATTGGGTCTCGGCCACGGTGGCGCTGGTGCTGGAGTTCATCATCCTGTGGTGCATCGGGCTGACGCCCTGGCGCGTCGTCAGGTCCACCTGGCCGATCTTCATCGGTGCCCCGGGCTCCGCCCTCGCCGTGCTGCTGTACGGCAAGGAGGGCGGCGAGACCTGGTGGCAATGGGGGCTGATGCACATCACCGACCGGTCGGCCGAGCTGGCGGTGGCCACCGGCATACGAATCCTGGCCATCGGCATCCCCGCCATCATCGCCGTACTCGGCATCGACGCCACCGACCTGGCCGACGCGTTCAGCCAGATCCTCAGACTGCCCGACCGGTTCGTGTACGGCGGCCTGGCCGGCATGCGGCTGTTCTCCGTGCTGCATGACGACTGGGCGGCGCTGACCGCGTCGCGCAGGTCGCGCGGCCTGGGCGACGAGAACAAGGTCAAGGCGTTCCTCCCGCAGACCTTCGCGCTGCTGGTGCTGTCGATCAGACGGTCGACCACGCTGGCCACGGCCATGGAGGCGCGCGGGTTCGGCGGCGACGGGCCGCGCAGCCACGCGCGTGTCAGCACCGTGGATGTCCTCGATTGGGTATATCTGTGCGGGTGTCTCATGATTCCCGTAATCGCGTTGATTGCAGCGTTTTGCGTGGGTTCGTTCTCGTTTTTGGGGCAGTAGAGGCCCTGGCTGCCCGTCAAATTCGGAAGGGGAATTGCATTAGGATGCAATCAGTGGAAGTATGACGAGTCCCGTCGGGGAGGATTTTGCGTTGGGAGGTATCCGAGTGAGTCGGGAAATCACCGTCGGTATCGTGGACAATGACCGATTCGTGCTGCCGAGTCTGAAAACCAGCATCGAGGAATTGTCCGACGATACGCAGGTGATCTGGACCACGTCCGACGGCGGGCAGGCCGTGGCCAACTGCCTGACCGCCTCGACCCGCCCGAAGGTGCTGCTGGCCGACATGTCGATGGAAGGCGTCTCCGGCATCTCCGTGTGCCGCCGCATCCGCACCCGCATCGGCAAGGTCGGCATCCTGGCGATGACCGCCTACTCCATCGACAGATACGCCGAGAAGGCATCGATGGCCGGTGCGCAGGGCATCGTCGGCAAGTCCGATGAGCGGCAGATCGTCGCCGCCATCCGCACCGTGGCCTCCGGCGGCACGTGGGGCGAGGGATTCGAGACAGCCCTGACCGCGCACGTGCGGTTGAAGAACCAGACCTCCGTCAACGCCGTGCTGACAGACCGTGAATTCGAGGTCATGGACTCCTTCGCCGCGGGCATGTCCATCCAGGCGATCGCCGAGACACTGAACATCACGCCGGAGACGGTCAAGAAGCACGGGCAGCGCGCCATGCACAAGCTCGGCGCGAACTCGCGATGGCAGGCGGTGGCGATGTGGCTCAACTCGCAGGCCTGAACCGGCTGGCCCATGTCCTGAGGCTCGACGAGACCCCCGAATTCCCGGACAACCATCACCTGGCCGGCACCAAGCCGATCGTCATCAATCCGCTGCGGCATCCCACACGCCTGTGGCAGGTGGGCGCATTGGCGATGGTGCAGCTGATCGAGACCCTGGCCATGCCGTCCGGCGGCGCGCATGATCCACGATTCGGTGACCGGCGACCTGTCGAATATCGCCCGCGTCTCGCAGCGCCAGCTGCGCCGTTGCGGCGATCCGGAGCAGGCGGAAGCGTGGCGGCAGATCAATGAGCAGTCCAGGCGCGTGCTGGACGGTGTACATGCCGTCATCCGGCAGCTGAGTACTACGGATGACGACGCCAATGCCTCGGGGGGAGGCGACGAGGGGCTGTCCGAGACGTTGCACGAGCGCGTCGCCGCATGGTCGCGCCGGCTGTCCGAAGCCGGGATCCGCGGCGACGCCCGCGTGATCGACCACATCCATCGGCCCATGCCGTTCGGAGGCAAGGACGCCGCGGCCCGCCAATCCTGCCTGCTGGCCATAATCGACGAGACGTTCACGAACATCATGCGGCACGGCCGCCGCGGCGACGCCGTGTACACCGTGGCCATCACGCTCGGCGAACGCCACGCGGAGATCGTGGGGATGAACGAGCTGCCCGACGGGGAGCGGGACAACGGCGACATTGACGCGATCCTGGATCTGCCGGGCGGCAACGGGCTGCGTCTGCACCGCGAGGAGATCGAGGGCCTCGGCGGAACTATGTCCGTCGGTCAGGAGGACGATTCCTGGGTGCTGTATGCGCGCGTGCCGTACGCTGACCCGGAACAGGGCGAGTCCCGCGCGCGCCGCAGGTTCCGGTGACGCCGCCCGGCGGCGTCATGCATCCCATGCCGCCGTGGGAACGGTAGGGTGGTGGGTATGCCGATTCACCAGAACATCATCGACAATCCGAAATCCGAGCGCGTGCGCCGCGTCGCGGACCTCTCCAACCGGCGGTCGCGCGAACGTTCGGGCCGGTTCCTGGTCGAGGGACCCCAATCCGTGCGCGAGGCCGTGCGGTGCATGCCACAGACCGTCACGGATGTGTATGTGGCGGTTTCGGACGATCCGGAACGCTCCCGCCTGGACCCTGGGCTGGCACGGCACGGCTATGAGGGGACGCCCGAGACGATGCCGGACGACGTGCCGGTGTCCGCGCTGCTTTCACCAATCGTGGCCGAGGCCGTGAAGGCCGGTCTATATGTGCATCTGTGCAGCGCCGGGGTCGTCGAGCGGATGAGCCGTGACGCGCAGGGCATCGTGGCGGTGGGGGACATGCAGGCCACAAGGGATGCGATGACCGGCACCGCCCCCGAAACGCCGGGAGCCGGAGGCTCGGGCGGACGCCCATCACTGGTGGCGGCCTTCTGGCAGGTGCGCGACCCCGGCAACGCGGGCACGGTGATCCGCGCGGCCGATGCCGCGGGCTGTGCGGCGGTCGTGTTCGTGGACGAGTGCGTGGACATGTTCAACCCGAAGGTGATCCGTGCCACGGCCGGTTCGCTGTTCCATCTGCCGGTGCTGACGATGACCACCGGGGAATTCTTCACGTGGTGCTCGGAGCGGGGACTTGCGGTGACGGCCGCCGACGTGTACGGCACACCCGGGAACCGGCCGGTGTCGCTGCCCGAACTGTTGGGCGGCGACGGCGGCCGCGACGCCGACCGGGCGGTGCTGTTCGGCAACGAGGCTCGGGGCCTGCCGGACGACGTGCTGGAGCGGTCGGACACGGTGGTTTCGATTCCGATCTACGGCCGGGCGGAGTCTCTGAATCTGGGCACCAGCGCCGCCGTCATGCTGATGAGCATGGCTATGTCGAGTCGCTTTGGGAGAATGTGAAGTCGTAAAACGCCGGTAAATCGCGCTTTTGCGGGTTTGCCGCGCGGTTGACGATGTAGGAAGACGCAGGAAAGGGAGCTCGTGGCACAACAAGCGGTGTTCGATGCTCAGGCGGTGACCGAGGCGGTCGCCGAGGGCATCGCGAGGATAGAGAACGCCTCCAGCACGGAGGAACTGAAAGCCATCAAGACGCAGTATGCGGGCGCCGATTCGGCGATGACGCAGGCCAGCAAGGCCATCGGCGCGCTGCCCGCCGACCAGAAGAAGGACGCCGGCAAGCTTATGGGCAAGCTGCGCGCCGATTTCGGCCGCGCGTTCGGCGCCAGGGAGACCGAGCTGAAGGCCGAGGAGGAGGCCCGCGCGCTGGCCTCCGAAACCGTGGACATGACGCTGCCGATCCGCCGCAAGCCGCTGGGTGCGCGCCATCCGCTGGCCAAGGTCATGGAGGACTGGGAGGATTTCTTCATCTCGATGGGCTGGCGCATCTCCTCCGGCCCGGAGGTGGAGACCGAATGGTTCGACTTCGACGCGCTGAACTTCGGCCCCGACCATCCGGCGCGTCAGATGCAGGACACCTTCTACGTCAAGGGTTCGCAGGCGCGTGACGCCGCGGGCTTCGTGGGCTCGAACATGGTGCTGCGCACACAGACCTCGTCCGACCAGGTGCGCGCGCTGCTCGAATACGGCGTGCCGCTGTACATCGCCTCGCCAGGCCGCGTGTTCCGCACCGACGAGCTGGACGCCACGCACACCCCGGTGTTCCACCAGTGCGAGGCGCTCGCCGTGGACAAGCACCTGACCATGGCCGACTTGAAGGGCGTGCTGGACAAGCTGGCCGTGGCCATGTTCGGCCCGGAGGCCAAGACCCGTCTGCGCCCGAGCTACTTCCCGTTCACCGAGCCGAGCGCCGAGCTCGACCTGTGGTTCCCGGACAAGAAGGGCGGCGCGGGCTGGCTCGAATGGGGCGGCTGCGGCATGGTGAACCCGAACGTGCTGAAGTCCGCCGGCCTGGACCCGGACGTGTACACCGGCTTCGCGTTCGGCATGGGCATCGAGCGCACGCTGCTGCTGCGCCATGACATCAACGACATGCACGACCTGGTCGAGGGCGACGTGCG